>Ga0256829_1000517_pt1 | contig 38012 bp, 34 predicted proteins | sample 131447metaG_FD_185979 | JGI IMG/M metagenome (GOLD analysis project Ga0256829, IMG submission 185979) | Hydrothermal vent microbial communities from Lau Basin, Pacific Ocean - 131-447 | ecosystem: Environmental > Aquatic > Marine > Hydrothermal vents | place: Pacific Ocean: Lau Basin | collected... | reverse complement strand
CAACGCCATTAAGTTAAGCATAGAACCGTACCATTTTCAACCTCCAACTCTATCAATTCCCCACACTTTTCTTCTTCCTCTTCAGATGATGAATTGTATTGGTAGCAATAGTAGATTTTTGAGCATCTTTATCAAGCCTTGGTTTAGATGATCTATGGGGTCTCATGACAATGGTGTTAGTTAAAAATAGCTTCTCCATTTGCTCTAACATTTGAGCTATAGGTTCATCATTGTAAAGTAAATCAAATACTTTGTGTTTGATGAGATTAAATGAGACGGCTTTATTCACTTTTTGAACATACTTATTCTCTTGGGTGCTTTCTCTTAATTCTTCATTTAAATCATAGGTTACCATTGCTTCATAGTTTGTTAAGAAGATGGTCGCATAAAAGTCTTGCTTTACGGCTAAGGCAGTGAGCCCTGTAAAGTTCTCTAAGTTTAGTCTATTTTTAATGAGGTCATAATAAGTTTCTATACCCCAACGTTTAGCGTATAGTGCTTTAAAGTCAGAGGTTTGAAGTTTATCATTACCAAGTACATTTGTAGCCAATACTTCTACGGTACCATTATCTAAAATAACCTGCACAAACCTTACTTTCATCTTGGTAGGAAGGTTCTCTTTTCTGAGAGTCTCTTTGAGGTATTTTTGAGAATTTATTTCCAACATGACATCTTTTTTTTCACTATGTTTATCAAACAAGGCTTTTGCCTTTGCAAAGCTTGTCTTTTTGAGTCTCACTAGGAAGTTTGTTTTTTTATCATACTTGACGAACAATTCATAAGATGGATATCCTCTGTCCATGACTACTAAATCTTCTTTGGTACAGTACTTCAAATGTTGTAAGGCTAATGTTCTCTCATCATAAGCAATTAAATCATTCTCTTCACTTTTGTTTTTATTGGTGAAAGATGCATCTACTGCCATAGTGTTTAGCACATCAAAGAGTACCGAAGCTCTTGCCTGTGGGACTTCTTTTTTAAACCCTTCTATTTGACAACAAACTTTCATAGGGTTAAATTCACTGCTTATATCTTTACTACTAGGTAAGGTAACTACCGAACCATCTATAGCTAGGAGTCTAAAGCCCTTATAGCGTTCATACTCTCCATCTTCATAGAACATCTCTGCTGCCATTGTCGCATACTCTTGAAAGGCTGTATAGTTTAATTTAGCTCTAGCTTGGGTATAAGCACTATTACTGATACTTACCTCTTCACCTAAATCTAGCTGTATATCATTTAAACTATTTTGGATAGATTTATTACTTTTTTTGATTATCATAGTCATCATTTTATCAAAGCCTAACTTTCTTTCTCTGCTAAAGCTTTGAGTACCTATTTTATGTCTTTCTATAAAAGAAATATCTCTTTTCTTATCTCTGAAAACCACTGAAAATTCAGCAGTTTTTTTTAGCATAATTAACCTCTATAAATATATGTATATTATATCTAAAATAGTGACTTAAACCCCTAAATATCGTACTTTTAAGTGGTATTAATTGTGTGTTTTTATGCATTCTTTAGTAGTAGAAAATTATGTAGTTTTATCTGGAATTATTGCTTAACTTAATGGCGTTGAGGGGGGGGTATAAGAAATCGCATAGGTAACCCTATCTCACCTATACCACTTGTGACAAATACTTTTTCATTTTTGAAACTATACAAACCTTGATCCCAAAGTACATCTCCTCGAACAGGTATCACTTTTTTATAAAGATATGGTATACGTATTTGTCCACCGTGAGTATGTCCTGCTAAAGTCAAAAAACGTGCATAGATAAAAAGTAAAGATAAAAGTACTAGTAAAAAAGCCAACGTCTTTAAAAAAACCAATAGAGTAAAGGAAAAATAAGCCATGACCCATAATATATAAAAAATTTAAGATATAAAATAGGGGTCATGTTTTCCATATAGTTTTAGCTATTTGCCCTCTGCCATACTTTCACCACATTTACCTGCACCACATTTCATACCTGTTGCCGAAAAAGGTTTTGCGTCACTTGTGTCAGGGAGTGTGTCAAATGCACCTTCTGTGTAAAGTACATACACAAATAGCCCAGATAAAAGAGCAACAACTGCAAACGTATAGATAAAGAATTTTTTCATGAGAGAACCTTAAAATAATTTAGAAGATTATAGCAAAAAAATATAGAGAAAGATATGAGGGAAAAAGCCGTCAGGAAAAAATCCTGACAAGAAGCTTTTTAGTATGAGAACTTATAGCCTCTACGTCTTACGGTATGAATCACTTGGAACCCAAGGATACTCTTTAGACGTTTACGAATTTGATTAATGGCAACTTCGACTGTGTTGTCACTCACATACTCTGGTTCTTCCCATAATGCATTGATAATCTCATCTTTAGAAAATACACGCTGTTTACGAAGTGCAAGGTATGCCAAGATGTCAAAAGTTTTACCATTGAGTGAAACTATTTTCTCATCATACTCTATCTTTTTGTTCGCGATGTCAATCACAAGTTTCTCGATGTTTACCTGTGTACCAAAAAGGTGTCTCATGTTTGAAAGCACACGTGCAGCTATAAGGTCTGGATGTTCACAGTGATTATATACTACATCATCTACACCCAAATCAAAAAAACTCGACTGCGCTTTCATGTTTGATGTTAAGATGATAATCTTCGTCTCACTCTTTTTCTTTTTCACTTCATTGACATAACGTTCAAGTGAAAACTTCACACCTTCATCTACAATGATTACTAGTTCATAGTGTCTAAAGTCAGTAAAGTTTGTCGCATCATACATATCTTTTGCATTGTCCACAATACAGATAAAATAATTCTCCAACTCTTTTTCAAGCTCTTTAACATATTCGTCACTAAAACCTACGGTTAATATTCTCATTCTTTTCCAATCAAAAAAATTTTTAAACTTAAAGTTTTTCCACTTTTTGCATTTATTACTGTATTTATAGCGAAATGTACCTTATTTAAAAATAAAAGTAACCCTTTTAGCTGCAAACAGGATGATTTCATATTTTTTATAATTGCAAGCCATATATAACTGTTATGCCTAATGTATAAGCCCCAAGAAGATAAACATTTCTTGGGTTCCCTGAGAGTTTTGGTGTTTTAATTTCCGATACATTCAAAATGGCAAGACCAACCCCACTAGTATACAAAATAATAATAAATATGTCATGGCTCACTACCCACTGTAGTAAAAATACAGATACTAAAATTAAACTATTATTGTCAAGTGCAAGTCCTGTGTATTTTGTTCCACCAGCTAGGCCGTAAGTGCTGAAATAGCTAAGTCTTATAGCAGCGGCTGCCACCATAATAAAAGCGCCTATTAAAAATAGAGGTGCAAATTTTCCATAAGATAAAAGTAAAATTGCTGGCGTCACCCCATAGCTTACTATATCTATGAGTACATCAAGTTGCCCACCGAACTTTGCATCTGTAGGTGTTCTTCCCTTTAGTTTTCTTGCGACAAGTCCATCAGCCCAGTCAAAAGCGACTGCCCAAACCATACCAATCATAGCCGCTGCATAAAGACCGGTAATAGAAAAATAGATGGCAAGGACAGTACATGCCAATCCAGAGAGTGATAAAAGGTTTGGAAGGTCATTCACATAAGAGAGGATAGTAGGTTGTTTCGTTTCTACACTCTCTGTATTTTTTTCTAACATATTTTAAATCCTTTAAATAAATATTAAACTTTTTTAAGTAGGCGTGTATTTTAGCATTAAAAGGATAGTATGTGCTTAATATATTGAGGGAACCTCTAATAATAGGTGGTTCCTTTTTAGTAAAGGAATTTTTAAAATGCTTGTATATACTGTTGGTACTTTTGATATGGTACATGTTGGTCATTTAGACCTATTGGAATATTGTGCAACTTTAGGTGATAAGTTTGTCGTAGGTGTAGCTTCTGATAAAGTTGTAGGTTCATACAAAAGAAATGTACCTGTTATCCCATTAGATCAAAGAATGAGAATGCTAAAAGCATTAGGATGTATAGATGATGTTGTTTCTTATGATAAATTAGAATACGTCAGTAACTGTAAAGACTTAGATGTAGATATCTTTGTAATTGGAGAAGATTGGGGAGATAAACCACATAATATTGCCGTTGAAGAATACCTCAAAGCAAAAGGTGCAAAAATAATACAAGTCAGCTACAATCCTCTAACCTCTTCAACAAAAATAAAACAAAATGTGATTGCCCAATCTCATAATGGGAAATATTCGCCACGGAATGTTGCATAGATTTCAAAAGTAAGTTAAAGTTTATCTCTCTGGATTTGCTTTCACTGCCTTAATATATACGCGCTTAGGTGCAGGATACCCTTCAACTGTTTTAGTTTTATCATTTGGGTCGAGGTAGTCTTCTAAACTTTGGGTGTCTATCCACTCTGTTTTTCTCTGTTCGTTGACTTCGGTGACCATCGTTTCTAACACTTCAACACTTTCAAACCCAGCTCTGTGACACCAGTTAATGAGTGCAGGAACGGTAGGGACAAAATAGATATTGGGTATCTTGGAGTATCTGTCTCTAGGGGTGAGACACATCTCTTCTTCTCCGTCTATCATAAAGGTATCGAGTATCAGTTCCCCACCATTGTGAAGTCCTTTAAAAAGAGACTTAAGCATGGCTACGGGGTCAGACCTATGGTAGAGTACACCTAAACAAAAAAGTGTGTCAAACTTGTGTTCATAAAACTCTACATGCTCTACACCTAACAGTTCATAGACAATGTCTGAGTCTATATAGTGGTTAAGAAACTGAAATTGTGAATAGTAAATAGCTGAGGGGTCAAACCCTATGAGCTTTTTAGGTTTTTGCCCAAGCATACGAAACAGATAATAGCCATTGTTACATCCTATGTCACCTACTATTTTATCTTCAAGATTAAAATGTGGTTCGAGTAGATTGTATTTAATCTGGCTTTGCCACTCTGAGTCTATAAAGAGGTCATTCAGACCAAAAGGCCCTTTACGCCAAGGCTTCATGAGTAGTGCTGTGTCTTTTATCTGTAAAGCTTCATCTTCGCTAAGGTTGGGGATGTCTATTTGGACAGTATCGGAAAGTGTTACCTTCACATCATCATGTGAAGGTAACTTTTTAATGGCTTCTTGGTAAGGAACAATGTTTTTCCAAGTGAGCCATTTTTTACGTTCTTCTCTTAAGAGTGCTAAATCCATCTATTTTTTGATATACGCTTTGATAATTTTTTGATCAAATAGCGGTTTATTTGATCCACGAGATACAGAAACATTTTCTATCTTTCTTGCAACGTCTTGTCCTTTAATCACTTCACCAAAGATAGTATGTTTTCCATTCAGCCAAGTAGTTGGCGCAAGGGTGATGAAGAACTGACTACCATTGGTCTTTGGCCCACTGTTTGCCATAGCAAGTAAAAAAGGTTTGTCGAAGACAACATTGGCACCAAACTCATCTTTAAAAGGTTTACCCCAGATAGACTCTCCACCTGTACCATTACCTTTAGGGTCTCCACCTTGTATCATGAAACCTTTTATCACTCTATGAAAAATAAGCCCATTGTAGTATCCGTTTTTAACATGTGTCATAAAGTTTTCAACAGCAAGAGGTGCTACCTTAGGGTAAAGCTTTAACTCTATATTCCCTACATTTGTTTGAAGTACAACTACAGGTGCTTTCTCATCTGCATTTACTTGTGTAAACAACCCTACCAATACCAATACCATCAATAATTTTTTATACATTTTCTTCCTTCTGTTTTTATTTAATTTGGGATAACGTCATTACAACATTTATCTATTCTAAGCTCTTTAAGTACCAACTCAAAGTAATCACCACTCTCTCTTTGCACTTCATCTGAAAACTCTATATAAAATGCTGGTTTTGCACCTTTTGGATTTTGTGAGTTATCAAAAACCGTGGGGTCCATCTTCGTTACTTTTGTCACTTTATCGATAGCCTCGCCAATTTCTATGCGTAATGCTTCACTACCGTCAAAACTAAGACTTAAGCCTGCATAACACTCTTCCATCTTCACATTTGCAATAATTTCTTCGCATCTGTTCATCTTTATCCTTCAAATATCGTTATCCTAAATTATAACGCTTTTTTTATTTATTTCGCATAACTCGTTGCACGTAGTTCCCTGATAACATTTACTTTTATCTCACCTGGATACTGTACTTTTTCCTGTATCTCTTTGGCTATCTCTTTACTTAAAAGTACGGCTTCATTGTCTGACATTTTTTGTGCATTGACCATGACCCGTATCTCACGTCCAGCATTAATGGCATAGGCTTGTCTCACATAAGGTTTTGAAGTGGCTATCTCTTCTACTTCTTTCACACGTTTGGTAAAGCTTTCAAGTACTTCTCTTCTAGCTCCCGGGCGCGCTGCCGAGAGTTTATCAGCAGAACAAACAGCAGCGCTCTCTACAGAGTCTGGCTCTTCATGCCCATGGTGTGCGAGTATCGCATTGATTACAGAAGGATGTTCTCCATGTTTTTTACACAAGTCTACCCCGATGTCAACATGTGAACCACCCAAGTCTTGTGTGAGTGCCTTACCAATGTCATGCAGCAAACCTGCACGAAGCGCAAGCTTCTCATCGCCACCCATCTCAGCCGCCATCACACGTGCGAGTTTTGCTACTTCCAACGTATGAGCCAATGCATTTTGTCCATAACTTGCACGGTATTTCATACGCCCAAGGAGTCTGACTAGCTCCTCATGCATAGGGAAAAGCCCTAAATCTATGAGTATATTTTCACCCTCTTCATAGGTTTTTTGTTCAAACTCTTTTTCTACTTTTTCATGCACCTCTTCAATGCGACCAGGGTGTATGCGCCCATCTTCTATAAGTATCTCTATCACCCGTGTTGCAATGGCACGCCTATAGAGGTTAAAAGAACTGACAAGTATCACACCAGGGGTTTCATCGACTACAATATCCACGCCTAAAAGCATCTCAAGTGTCTTAATGTTACGCCCTTCTTTTCCGATGATACGCCCTTTATGCTCGTCACTAGGCAGGGTAATCAAGTTAATAAGTCGCTCTCCTGCAAAGTCTCCTGCGTACCGCGTGGTTGCCTGTGCCAATATATAATTAGCTTTACGTTCACCTTCTGTTTTAGCCTCTTGTTCATAACGGCGCACTATCGCTGCAACATCCGCTCTACTTTCTTCTTCTACGTGCTTCAAGATATACGCTTTTGCTTCCTCTCGTGTATAAGATGCTACATTTTGCATGGCATCTATTGCCTTAGAAATAGCCGTTTGTTTTGCTGTTTCTAAGGTGCTAAGAGTTTTCTCTTTTTCAAGTACTTTTTCTTCTAAAAGATGTAAACGTCTTTCCTCAGCGTTACACTCTTTTGTCTGCAGTATCAAAGCACGGTTACGTTCATCAACTTGTGCTACACGCGCTTGAAATGTTGCTTCTTGCTCTACGGCATTTTCTTTTATCTTTATCTGTGCAGCTTTAAGTAGTAACGCTGCTTCATTTCCCATCGCTTTGGCTTTCGCCTTAGCTTCCAACTCAAGATGTGCAAACCTGTTTTTTGCACTTTTCTTAATCCATACAAATGTGATGAGAGCACCCACTGTGCCTCCCACAAATGCAGAGATACCTATTATCCCTAACATATTTTATCCTTCACGTCTGTGGCGTGAATATCTTATCTGCTTTTACATCATAATGGTTGGTTACAACCTTTGGACTGTAACACAGTTCACGTGCCACAAAGACGACTTGTTTTATATTTTTACTGTTTTTTTCAAAAAATCTGTCATACATACCTTTTCCAAACCCTATGCGTCTGTGTGTAATATCTACACCAACGATAGGTACAAGAGCGATATCTATTTGTTTTATTTTATACTGTTTTGAATCTTTTGGTTCTTTAATACCGAACTGCTTTTTATACAGTGGTAGTCTATATTTTACCAACCTAAAACTTGCACCTTCCATAAATGGCACATAGACTTTTCTCTTTTCTTTACGCAAACGTAAGATAAGCGGATAGAGGTTCACTTCCATCTTCAACGGCAAATAAAGCATAACAGACTGTGCATTTTGCATTTTAATCTCTCGATAGAGTCTTTCTATCAGTTTTTTATCTTTACTATAATACCCATACGTTGAAACTTTTTTCAATCGTTTTATACTCTGTGTTCTAAAGTCTTTTTTTATCATTTATATTCCATCTTAATGCTCTTTTGCTATAATCGCGTACTCATATTATATCTAAAGGTTCCATGTGCATATTATTGGTGTTTTTTTTCTCACATTACTCTTTTTACTCACAGGATGTGAAGAGAAACAAAGTTCAAGTGACATTCCTGTTGAAAATACTACCGAATTTTTACCCGATAGTCATGAAGATACTGCAGAAGAAGATCGTTTTAAAATTCACCACAAAGTCACAACACAGCAAAATAAAACGCTTAATAAGAATCCTGTTAAAAAGAAAAAAACTGTTTCTTTCTCAGACACATTTATGCTACAAGACATTAAACAAACGACATACACAGTCACAGTATCTAACACTTCGGTAGTCTTTAAAGAAGCCAAACAGGACATCGTTTTAGTAAACTTTTTTGCTTCATGGTGTCCTCCTTGCCTTTACCAAATACCCTACTTCAATGATTTACAAAAAAGATACGGTAAAGAAATACTCTTGGTTGGCGTGCTCATACATGACAGTATGACTACACCTAAATTCAAATCTTTTTTAGCCAAAGAATCTGTAAAGTACTATATCGCAAGAAGTCATCAAAACAATGATTTTGCAAGTCTTGTAGCTAAAACACTGCATTTACCGACAAAGTTTTCTATCCCACTTACCGTTATATATGTAAAGGGTAAGTACTTTACACACTATGAGAGTATCGTACCCATAGAAATGATAGAATACGATATACAACAAGCACAGAAAAAACTTAAACAGTAAGGGAAAACATGTTCAAATTATTTAAAAGAGCGTTAGGTAAGACCAATGATGCCGTCAAAGATGTGGCACCAAAAAAACGTAAAAATATTCCTAAAGAGGAATTTGAAGACATTTTACTCGAATCAGATGTACATTACGATTTGGTAGAACGTCTTTTGGAAACCTTACCTGAAACTATCAACAAAATACAAGCTTTTAACTCACTCATCTCTGTCTTTCAATACAAAGCAGACTTTAAAAACTCTGAAGAAAAACCCTTTGTCGAGATGATTATCGGTGTCAATGGTGCAGGAAAAACAACCACCATTTCCAAACTTGCATACCGATATAAACAAGAAGGTAAAAAAGTGATGTTAGGGGCAGGAGATACTTTTCGTGCGGCTGCCATAGAACAACTTACACGTTGGGCAAAAAAATTAGAAATACCTATCGTCTCTACACAGCAAGGACATGACCCTTCTGCTGTTGTCTATGACACCATCGAGTCTGCTGCTGCCAAAAATTTTGATAACATCATCATAGATACTGCAGGAAGACTGCACACCCAAGCCAACTTAAGCGAAGAACTGAAAAAGATGATTCGTGTTGCAAATAAAGCAAAAGTAGGTGCTCCACACCGTAAACTTTTAATCTTAGATGGTACACAAGGAAGCTCTTCTATCAATCAAGCCAAAGCCTTCAATGAAATGATTGGAATTGATGGTATAATAATTACAAAACTTGATGGTACGGCAAAAGGTGGTTCAGTTTTAAGTATCGCAGATGAGTTAAAAATGCCTATTTTTTATATAGGTACAGGGGAACAACCTGAAGACCTTATCAGCTTTAAAGCCAATGACTATATCGATACGATACTAGACGAGATTTTTATCTAAGGGAGGATAAAATTTTATGAGAACATTTCTACATTTATTTATGGGATTATTGGTTCCACTAAGTGGTCTTTTTATGGCTGCAGCTACATTTTACTTTAGCCTAGACTATAGTTTTACTAAAGCCATGCGCCTTGGTGTACTCTTTGGCTTTTTCGTATCTTTAGCCGTCTCATTTGGAATAGCTATCTTTTTACTTATCATGCGGGCAGGGAGAAAAGTACCTGTACGCACTAAAAAGAAAAAAAGAAAATGTATCAGTGAGACGGTCAATAAAGTAGAAATGACTCCTAACAAAAAGATCAATATGCAAAAAGAGACTTTTCATAAACCAACAGCAGGAACCTCACTAGTGCCACTGTATGATATTAGTGTTAAACGCATGTTGCTCATGGACAAAGAGGTAGCCGTAGAAATAGTTTTACACTATGCTAAAGAACAAAACCTAGGAGAACTCACAAACAACATGCAAACGGAAGACAGTATCATCCTCTCTACAAAAGAGGATGTACTTACCATACGCATTGCATCTCTTACAAAACATACTTCACAAGTCATGGTCTCTGCAAAACCTGACTCCAAAGACGCACAAAATATACTTATGTACTTAAAAGAGAAAGAGTCTTCTTTCTTACGTTACTAAGCCAAACGTTTTTCTATAGTTTTCTTCAAGACTTGTTTTATCTTTATACGATATCAAGTCGCCCACTTCTACAATAACTTCTTGCTTTAAACTTTTATCTTTTAATGCATTTCCCAATACTTCATCGGCATTGGTTGTAATATACAAAGGCAAGATATCTAAACGATTTTTTAAAGCAATAATCCTCGAACCTTCTTTAAATGATGTTAAAGATTTTTCTGATTTGTTTCGTGTACCTTCAGGAAAAATAAAAATTGATTCTCCTCGCTTTACTGCTTCTTTTATATCTGCAAAAAAACCAGACATTTGACTTTTTTCTCTATCGAGTAAAATAGAGCCTGCATGACGTACAAAAAGACCAAAGAAAAAAGAGTTATAAAGTTCTTTTTTAGAAATCCATGGACCAAATATATCTGTATCTTGAAATGCCACTTCTGTAATAGGTGGGTCTATGATACTTCTATGATTTATAATAACAACATATTGTCCATCTGTAGGCAATTTTTCTTTGTTTTCTATCGTGACTGTAACTTTCAGTGCATCTAATTGTGCTACTGAATAAGCATGTCGTAAACGCTTTTTTTCCATAGGGTCATTTGTATACTTTAAACGTAGCCCAAAACTATTGGTCAAGTATAAACCATATATGGCTTGTTTGATTGCATTAAATGTCACTGTCTCTCCTCTATTGTATAAAATTATAACCAAAAGAGATAAAACCGTAAAAACATGTCAATTTGACATATTTTTGCATAAAAAGGAAAAATTAGTTTACAATACACACATTAGATAGAGGAGCAATACAATGGCAAAGAAAAAAACACTATTTGAATGTCAATCATGTGGATTTCAATCACCACGTTGGATGGGTAAATGTACTTCATGTAACGAATGGGAAAGCATGATAGAGTTAAGTACCGAACAAATAAAGTTCTTAAAAGAGACCTCAAGTAGCAGTAGTACCGCCGTACTTCAAAAAGCAAAACCCATTACCCAAATAGAAGAAGATAATATTACCCGATTTACTTCAGGGAGTAGAGAACTTGACCTCGTTTTGGGTGGAGGTATCGTGCCAGGCTCCCTAACCCTCATAGGTGGTAGCCCAGGAGTTGGTAAATCTACCTTACTTCTAAAAATAGCTGGCAATCTAGCTCGTGCATCTCAAAAAGTGCTTTACGTCTCAGGAGAAGAGTCCGCAGGACAGATAAAACTCCGTGCTAACCGCCTAGAAGCCAACCATGACAACCTCTACCTACTCCCAGAGATAAACCTAAGTACGGTCATAGCTGAGATTACAAACCAAAACTATGAACTCATTATCATAGACTCCATACAAACTCTTTACTCAGAAGAGACACCTTCAGCTCCAGGTTCTGTCACGCAAGTACGCACCATCACTTTTGATTTGATGCGTATAGCCAAATCGCTACACATACCCATCTTTATCATAGGGCACATCACCAAAGATGGCTCCATTGCTGGGCCTAGAGTCTTGGAACATATGGTAGATACAGTACTGTATTTTGAAGGAGATACCAACTCAGACTTGAGACTGCTTCGAGGGTTTAAAAACCGTTTTGGTGCTACCAATGAAGTGGGTATTTTTGAGATGAATAAAGAAGGACTTAATGATGCCAAATCTATGGCAGGTAAGTTTTTCAATAAAGAAAAACTCCAATCAGGCTCGGCATTGACCGTTATCATGGAGGGTTCACGTCCTATTATCATAGAGGTGCAGGCACTCGTCTCTGAGTCTTACGGACATGCTAAACGAAGTTCCACAGGTTTTGACAACAACCGTTTAGGGATGTTACTAGCACTTTTGGAGAAAAAACTTGACCTACCACTTGGTACGTATGATGTCTTTATCAATATCTCTGGAGGTATCAAGATTAATGATCCTTCTGCTGACCTTGCCATTATCGCGGCTATTCTTAGTAGCTATAGAAACAGAGAGTTAAGTTCTGAGACACTCTTTTTAGGTGAAGTGAGTCTTACGGGTGAAATACGTGAGGTGTTGGGACTCTCGCAACGCTTAAAAGAGATAGAGACACAAGGGTTTACAAAAGCAGTCATACCTAACAAACCTATAGAAAAAACAAAAATCAAATGTTTTGTAGCCGATGAAGTCTCAAAAGTTGTAGAATGGATGTAAACTAAGACATTTTAAACTTTCTTTCGATACACTATAGCCATGAAAATAGGAACAGACATTATACAAATCAACCGTATCGAAAAAATTGTTAAAGAGTATGGTATTAAATTTAAACAACGTTTTTTATCTAAAAAAGAAATTGCTGCATCACGTAAGATAGAAACGATTGCAGGACTTTGGGCAGGAAAAGAAGCTGTAGCCAAAGCCTTAGGATGTGGTATAGGTTCTCAGTTGGCATTTCATGATATCATCATAGCAAAAGACCACCGTGGTGCACCAAGTTTTGCACTCACTAGAGAAGCCCAAAAAGTACATCAAATCAAAGAATGTTCTATCTCCATCAGCCATGACGGTGGCTTTGCCATAGCTGTTGCTGTCATTGTACAATAAGGATTTTTATGAAATATACACTCACTTCACTGATAATGCTAAGTATTTTAATAGGATGTGGTCCTAAAGAACCAGTACCTACAGTAGTTGAAGTACCAAAACCTGTTGTTGTAGAAAAAGTACCTACTATACATCTTCCAACACCACCAAAAAAAGAGATAAAACTCAAAGAAGTAAAAGACACAAACTATAGTGATACCTACATGTACCCAGAAGATGGTGCCGCAGCAAAAAAAGACCCTGTAGTTGTTGATACACCAGCAGCATCAACCTCAGATGCTATGTCAAAAAGTGAATGTGTTTCAATGATAGGTCAAGAGAAATTTGACAAGTACTCTACAATGTTTGGTTCAGAAGATGCTTCTATCAAGCGATGCGCGATGCTAAAAGCAATGAACCACTAATTTCTCTATATAGGAAGTAACTCTACTTCCTAAAATGTATCATTTTAAATCTATCACCCATCATGGTAGGTGCGATAAGGGTTTTTATCTTATCTGCCTCTGAAGCATATCTTGCCTGAGTTGTCTGTTCTGAAAACTGTTCCAATATATCTATAATCCCAAAACGTATCAAAGCACGTGCCTGTGTCTCGTAGGATAGTTCTTCAAAACCTGCCTCGACAAACGCTTCACTCACATGCCCAAAGTTGACATCATAGGTAATGTCATCTTTTTTGTAGGATTCAGCAAGTACCAAATCCTCATCAAAAAGAGGAAAGGTCTCATGGCTTCTATAGACACGTATAGAAAAGTCATTACGTACATACTTCTCACCATAGTCAAAGGTTACAAAATCACAGTGCTTCATGCCCTCAGCCATCTGCGCTGCAAAGGATTCATACCCTACAGCTATCTCACCTTGGGTAAGGTGATGTTTCTTTGCCCAAGTTAAAGTCTCTTTACTTGCCTCTTCCCATACTATCTCATCATTCTGCACTAGAGCCAATTTTTCATCTTTTAAAAGTTCACAAGGAAAAGCATCAAATATCTCATTGGCAACCACAAAAGCGTAGTCTACTTTTACATCCGCAATGTCATTAATATGCGTAATCTGTATATCATCACCAAAGCGTTGTTCTATGTAAGTAAGTTGCGCCTTTTGCACTTCAGGCTGACGTTCTACGATACCAAACTTTAACGTTTTCACCAAAGTGGGATCACAGGTATAAAGCCACTGTATCATATCACAGAGCAAGTACCCTTGATGTGCCCCTATTTCTATAAGCCAACCGTTTCTATCGGCAATACCCTTTTTAAGCAGTGCATAAAAATGGTTTGCAATACTCGCACCAAAAAAACTACTTGTACTCACAGCAGTATAGAAGTCTCCCCCTTTACCTATGGCTTTAAACTGTTTATAGTAGCCCTCTTCACCATAGAGCCATTCGTTCATATATGCACTAAAGTACATTTTCCACTCTCACATAAAGTTTAAGCAAGTGTATCTGTTTGTCTATCTTATATATCTGCTGGTCTAATTTACGAATATTTAAAGAGTTATGCATAATATCTGCATCAAGAGATGTCTTCTCCCCAGCTTGCACAAGATTTTTTGTTACCTTAAATAGATTTTTATAAATCTTCTCATCCTTTTGTGCCAGTGCAATTTTTTTATCTAAAACATGCAGGCTATTGTATATCCACTGATACTCTTCATCGACAGTCTCTTTACGGTCTAACACCTGTACTGCTGCACGTAACTTTTCAACTTTACTCGCTTCTATGTCTGCAAAAGCATTTACATCTATAGGCATAGAGACACTAAAACCATAGTTATAATACTGCTCTTGTAATGTAGATCCAGGACCTACAAATAATGGGTTGATATCTCCATTGATATACTGTCCTTGAAGTGAGACGGTCGGCAGATACTTTGCCCATGTTATCTTCTCATTATAGTTAGAGACTTCTGCACGCAAACGGTCAGTTTTTAAGTCTAGGTTTTCATCGCTGTAGTTTTCTTTGCTCATCAACTTTAGCTTGGGTAATTTGAGTTTTTCTGGTTTTTTATCACTTAACAAAGAAAATCTCTGTTTCAACTCCAAAAGTTTGAGTTCCATCTCAAGCAGTGAAGCTTCATCTTGACTTTTTTTCAAAATAGCTTGGTCCAGAAAACTACTGTCGAGCAGTCCTGCATCATAACTGTCTTTTTTCTGATGTATATCGATGGTATCATTTTTAATCAAAAGTCGCATCTTCTCTTGTTCAAGTTTTGTCTTTTTTAAATTAAACAAAATACTCACAGCATCCCCAATAAGCTTACGCTTTTGAAGTATGATATCGCTATGATTTGCACTACGTAGAGCCTGTGAATACTTGATAGCATAGTAAATACCACCAGAACGGAAAATAGGCTGATCAATACTCACAGAAAAAGTTCCCGTATTTATCGTCCTCTTACCAAACTGTGTCGTATAGTTTTTACTGTATTGCAAACGCACAGGATTCACCCAACTCTTTGAGAGCTTATCACTCTCCAAATCGTTTGATTCAAACTGGTAGTCAAAAAGCAATGATTTATTGTCAGAGAGGATATCCCCTAACTCATCTGCATGAAGTAATAAGGCTACAAAACTACAGAGTATTAAGTACTTTTTCAAAACGCTTGAACCCTTCATCTATTTCATCCTTTGTAATGGTAATACTCGGCAAGAAACGCACTGTATTACGCCCAGCTTTAAGTATGACCAAACCTTCCGTCATAGATTTTTGAATAATACTTCCTTGCATCTCAGCACTTTTAGCACGAAGCCCACGCATAAGACCAAGTCCTACTTCTTTTTCAAAAAGATTTCCATATTTCTCTACCATCTCTTTCAACTTAGCAGAAAAGTAAAGCAGTGTCTCATCAATACGTCCATCATCATACATAGTTTTCAACACATCTAACACAGCAAGCCCTGCAGCAGTACTCAAGTAGTTACCACCAAAGGTACTCCCGTGGTCTCCTGCGCTTAGGACATCTTTATGCTTTGTCATCACAGCACCTATAGGTACACCACCGCCAAGTCCTTTGGCAAGTGTGATAATGTCTGGTTCTATCTCATACAGATTTGAAGCCAGGAACTCACCTGTTCTATACACACCTGTTTGTACCTCATCAACGATGAGTAAAATCTCTTTTTCTTTCAAATGTACTGCGAGTTTTTGTATCTCCTCTTTCTCAAAGGGCTGCACACCACCCTCACCTTGTACGAGCTCTATGAGTACTGCTACTGTTTCTCCATCTATGGCTTTATAGACATCCGTTATAGATTTTTCATAGCTAAATCCAGCAGGGTATGGAGAAAAATTCGGTGTATGAAAACTCTCTTGGCCTGTGGCTTTTACTGTAGTAATCGTACGTCCATGAAATGAGTGCTCAAGAGTAATGACTTTATAGCGTTTCGTATCAAATTTCGTCTCACCATACTTTCGTGCTATCTTTATAGCACCCTCGTTTGCTTCAGCACCAGAATTTGCAAAAAAGATACCCATATCATAGCCCGAGAGCTCCACTATCTTTTGTGCCAGTTTCGCTTGTGGTTCTATCACCTGTAAGTTAGAGATATGGATGATATTTTTCGCCTGTTCACATAGTGCACTTGACAATTTCTCATTACCATGTCCCACAGAGTTCACTCCTATACCCGAAGCAAAATCTATATAGTCATTTCCCTTATCATCATAAAGTGTAGAGCCTACACCCTTTACAAAATTGGTATAGTTACGTGCATAGGTTTGAAGTACATATTGTTTGTCTTGTTGTTCTAAATTCATTTATTATCCTTCTACTTTTTTCAATGTTACTTTCACTTCCTGATAACAGGCATTTTCACCTTCGTTGCTAACCAAAGATGGAGTAAGCATATTAACGCCCAGGGTATTGCTTGGTACCACCAAACAGTTATGCCTCACATCTTCACTGCATACAACATCAAGTATAACCTCTCCATACTCTGAGACTAACTTTACCTGAGTGCCCTCATCATAGCCTAAGTTAGGATGCAAGTAAACTTTTGTGTCTCTTTTAAATTGTGTATTGAGAGCCTTATTTGTTTTAGGCGTAAGCAGCCAAAGGCGTTCATCGGTAAGCTGATTTTTCTTACTTGTTCTCACCTTGGTCAAAGACTTGGTGTTAATAAAGTCATCATCATAGTCATCTATAAATTCAAACTCGTCATCGCCATCTTCACCAAAGCCCTCTTCATAGGGCACAGCTTCATGTGCAGAAGAGAGATATCCATCTTCCCCCTCTTCACATTGTGCTAACCAAGCATCAATGTAAGATGCTTCGCTATCCAATCCTTCCAAACCAAGTAGTTCAAACATTCTTTTTGTAAAGTCATACTCACTGATACCGATATCACTCTCTACAATCTGATTGACTTTATGCACATGATGATGTCCGTAAGGGAGTATCACATCCTCTTTTTCAAAAAAGTTTTTTGCAGGGATGACAATGCTCGCCCGCTTCGATGTCTCATTTTCATAGAGTCCAAAGTAGATGAGATTTTCTACTTCTTCAAGTGATGCGCATACACGTGAAGTATCGGGCATAGACTCTGCGGGGTTACCTCCTTGTACCAAAACAGTATCAAAGTCCGAAAAGTCTGTTACCACTTTAGAGACTGTCTTACATGCAACAGAGAAAGGACTTTCAAATCCTAACTGTGAATTCCCAAGGTAATGTACCCCTGAGCCCTCTTGCCCAAAGAGTCCAAGCAAGGCAGCTAAAGAGTCTATGGCATGGAGTGTAGAAGCTCCCGTAGAGTACTTTTGTACCCCTGTTCCTACCAAGAAAACTACCTTTTGGTCACGTAAATAGTTCAATACATGCCCAATCTCACCCAAATCTGTACCGATATACTGCAAAATAGGCTTGATGCGGTGTTCTTGTGTAAATTCATAAAAATCTTCATACTCTGAAGCAAACTCTTCTAACCACTGGGTATCTTGTGAGTCCTCCATATAAATAAAACGTGCTAACATGATGGCAAGGTAGTAGTCTGTTCGCGGCTGTATCTGCATATGGATATCTGCTTTTTTAGCAATGTGCGTCTTCACAGGGTCAATAACCACTAGGTTCTTGCCTTCTAAAAATGGCAACATGTGTGCATTGGTCACAGTCACATTTCGTCCCCAGATAACAACCGTATCTGCTTTAGCTATCTGCTCGTATGGTAAAGTCTTATTTATACCCCTACCCTCAACTATACCTGCATCACCTGCACCGTCACACAGACTTCCGTGAGTAAGTTTTCCTCCTAGTTTTTCCATCAAGAGGTTGCTTACTTCTTGCATGACACCTCTGTTTCCCGAACCTCTCCAGAGTAGAGCTTTTGTATCTTTAAAGGCATCTGCTGCAGCTTTTAATGCTTCATCCAAACTTACCTCTTTATCATTCACACGAGGCTGTGTGATACGCTTTTGTTCATGGATGCTTTTATTCAATAATGTACACAAGGCTCCATTACCTGTAGGATGTGTGCTATCACCTTTTATGTGTGCGACACCATCTTCTACAAGTATCTTGCAGGTATCATAACAGTCCAATGCACAGGCTGTTGTTTTTGCCATTATTTTATCTCCACTTTAAGCAATTTGGAAAAAGTATCTTTCGGAGCATCGATGTAAATCTCTGCTCTATAGGATGAGATAAACTTCTCATCCGCTACCTTCCACACTTTATCGACCTTATACGCTGTTTTCTTTCCATCGAGATAGACACTTTTTGTCTCTAAATCTTTCAACTCTTCAGGCTCTAAAAAAAGTACCAACTTTGCCTTATGCATATCCATCACTTGCACCAAAACAGAACCAGGCGCCACAAAATCACCTTTTCTCACCATCATTTTATACAGATATTGATCGTGAAGTAGCAAAGATTTTTTTGCTATAGTATCTTCTAGCTGTGTTATTTTATAGTGCATATCAAGTATCTGTTTTTCAAGATTCACTATCTTCTCTTTAGTACCAAGGTATTGTGTCTTCGCAGAAGAAAAGGCACTAAACGCTGTGTCTTTTTGTGTTTTGGATGCAGTTGCGAGTTTGTTGATACGATTGTAATAGCCCTCCTGACGTTCCACTGTACTCTCTAAACTTTTTGCGATGTCTTTGTTAATATCAAGCATCTGATGCAACAACGCTACATTCTTTTTAGAAGACTCAAGATTCACTTTATCTAGAGCATCATCGATATACACAACCCGCTTGTCATGTACCATGGTTCCCTCTGCACTCAAATCAACATCAAGCACCAAACCACTCACTGCAGACTTCATCATAATGCTTTCAAATGGCTCTATTTTTGCATAATGCACTGTTGCAAATATCCACAAGGGAGATAAAAATACTAGTAAAATTTTCATACGTGTTCTTTTTTGATTGATTATAGCAAAATCCTATTAATGATACCCTCTGAATTCTATCATGACACTTCTATGAAACAGTAAAATCGTCAGACTAAGCTTATATAGGGTATTATCTTATTAGATGTGCCCTATATATTTATATAAAGAATCAATATGCCTACAATAAATAACGCTTCTACTTTTCATCCTAACATCAGACTTCTTGAAGCAGCGAATAAGGAATTGGAAGAAAATATTAGACTACTCAATGCAAAAAAAGAGTCTTTAAAACTTGCTCAGGAAGTAGGACATTTTGGTTCATGGGAGATTGACCTTGCAACCCATAAATCTATTTGGTCAGAACAAAGTTACAAAATTTACAAATTAGATCCCAACACAACTTCACCAACATTGGAGACCTTTACCTCAAGAGTTATAGAAGAGGATAGAGAGAAATTAGCACAAGGAATGGCATCCCTGAGTGATGGCAAAATAAAAACATTAACGTTACGTGTGAAACGTGATGATGGTGTCATCATTACCGTACTTATCAATGGAAAATATATTTATAATGATGCAGCTCAACCTGTAAAACTTGTAGGTACTACGCTTGACATTACTGAGCTTATTTCTTTAAAGCAGGAAAATGAAGAGCTAGCTTCTATTCTTGAAGATTCAAGTAATGAAATCTATATTATAGATGTACAAACATTTCAATACCTCTATGTCAATAAAGAAGCCCTACGGAAACTTGGATATAGCCGTGATGAAATGTATAGGATGACTATTTTTGATATAAATAAATCACTCTGTAAATCTCATACAAAAAAAATAGAAGAACAACTTTTAAAATATGGTTCCACTTTTAATAGAACGGTGCATACCAAAATAGATGGAAGTACTTACCCTGTCCAATCCTATATACAACATAGACATTATCAGGGGAGAGAAGTCGGAATTATTTTTGACATTGATATATCTGAGCTCATCCATGCAGAAGAGAAACAACGAGAACAAGCACAAATCCTAGAACAGATTCAAGACTCTGTCATCTCTACTGATTTAGATGGTGTCATTACCCACTGGAACCATGGAGCACAGACAATACATGGATACAGTGCATATGAGATGATTGGGAAACATATACATGTACTTTACCCTGAAAATGAACATCAAAAAGTACAATGGATTCAGCAACAGGCATTATTGCATGGGGTACACCAAGATCAAATTACAAAAATTACGAAAAATGGCGATTTAATTTACACCAATATTACAGCATCAGTACTCAAAAATGATGCAGGAAATGTCATCGGTATCACACGATATTCTCAGGATATCACACAAAAGAAAGAGATAGAAGATCAACTCAAAATACAGACGAAGTTACTCAATTTTCAAGCCTATCATGATGCCTTAACCAAGCTACCTAACCGTGCACTCTTTGATGATAGATTACAACAGTCCATTAGCCATGCACATAGACATAATGAAAAGTTTGCACTGCTTTTTATAGATCTAGACAACTTTAAACAGATTAATGACACACTGGGACATCACTATGGAGATGAAGTCCTTCAAATCATTGCAGAGAGACTCTCTACCTGTCTTTTAGAAGAAGATACCCTGTCGCGCGTAGGAGGAGATGAATTTACACTCTTAATACAAAACCTGAAAACCTCTGAATCTGCCTCAAAAATTGCAGAAAATATCATTCAAGTTTTAAAACCAAAAATTGTGCTTGACGGATATACACTTCATATTACTGCTAGTATTGGTATCAGCCTCTACCCCAAAGATTCCATCTTAAAAAATGACCTTCTCAAGTATGCAGATACTGCTATGTATAAAGCCAAAGATGAAGGAAGAGACAACTACCAGTTCTACTCTTCTGAAATGACACGACTTGCCTTTGAAAAAGCTGTCATGGAATCTGCATTGCACCGTGCCATAGATGAAAACCAGTTTGTTGTCTATTACCAACCACAAATTGATATACGTGACAATAGTATTATAGGTCTTGAAGCACTTGTACGGTGGAATCATCCCGATATGGGTTTGATACTACCAGATAAATTCATTTCACTGGCAGAAGAATCAAGTTTTATTCAAGAGCTTGATAATTATGTCATGTCTCAAGCTATGACTGATATACAACAACTCTATACTATGGGTTTAAATCCAGGGATTCTTTCGCTCAATCTTTCTATCAAACAGCTTATGAATCCTCATTTTTTACAAACACTTACCAACACTATATCTCGCACTCAATTTAATGTACAATGGCTTGAATTTGAAATTACAGAGAGTCAAATGATGCTTGACCCTATGCGCTCCATTGAGATATTACCAACCATCAGTGATATGGGTATCAGAATCTCCATAGATGACTTTGGTACAGGCTATTCGTCTTTGGCATACCTTAAAAAATTACCCGTCAATAAACTTAAAATTGACCAATCATTTATACAAGATTTACCCGATGACGAAGAAGATTCAGCCATTACCAAAGCAGTCATTGCTCTAGCAAAAAGTTTAAAACTATCACTCATCGCAGAAGGTGTAGAAAAACATGAACAGATTGAATATCTTATGAAACATGAATGTTATTTGATTCAAGGGTATTACTATTCAAAAGCACTGTCTAAAGCAGACATTACAACCTACATACAAAATAATATCATTATGCCACTGGATGTTTAGTAGTATTGTACTTATGACTTTATTATTGCAGACCCACCTTATGCAACTCATCCCACAAGATAGTGGTTACATATTTAGAGGTAACGGCTCAACTAGTTATATTTCCAGTACAGGTATACGGCGAAACATTAGAGCTTTAGCAGGACTTCCAAAGATGATATTGCACGATATACGGCACTTGATAGGGTTTATGGGTGTTAATAGCGGTTATAGTTTAGAACAGATTGGTTCTGTATTAGGGCATAGTTCAACTGCTACAACCAAACGTTATTCCAATATGAAGAGTGATAGTGCCAAAGAGGTACTTAGTCATATGTTTGATAGATTTGTAGATTAATATGCTAGACTTCTACTCAATTTAATATATCGGATAATTATGCAGCAACCTACTAAAGATGAAATTTGTAATTTTGTTACCAATGCCTGTGGTTCAAAAACAAATGAAAAATTATATCTATGTACAGTTACATCTGAAATTGCTATTCGTATAAAAAAATATATTCCATTCACTTTACATAACTATCATATATTTATAGATGAAGAGCATATTAGACATGTCAAAAATAGGCATAAAGAAGATCTAGAATATATTTGTTTAATTGCTGAGATTATTACTACTTTTGATAAAGTCTCAAAAAGTATAGAACCCAATAGAAGAACTAAAAAAACAGAAATTTTTGTAGTGTTTGAAAAGAGATATAATGATAATACTATTAAGTTGGTAAAATTACGTAATCTTAAAGATAAAGAACTTTCATTAAAGACTATATTTAAAAAAGATTAAGTGATTGTCCAGTAGACCAAAAACTACTGGAAGAGTGTTAGCTGTGGTTTGATGCCTTATAAATAATCCCCAAACTTACGTCTTATAACGGACTACTAACTGGTTTTACAAGATTATTATAACATAATTCATTGTCTAATTGTACCCAATTGCATTCAATTGCATCTATTTATGTCTAATTGTCACTAAATAGAGTTTAGATTATTTTATCTTGTACCCAAAACAAAACACCCAAAAAAGTACAAATTAGGGTACAACTATATATGTTAAATGATGCACTATTAGGGTTATTTTGTGTAATATTAATATTGTTCGATTGTCTATATATGGCTTAAAGTGCCGATTATATGGGGATTATGTACAAAAATGCACTTTCGTGCATTAATGTAAGGAGCAACGATAAGTTATGCCCTATTCCCGTATTTACGATACCTGTAGATATATTAGTGACACTTTCGATGACACCTTTTTAAGCTAACTTATACTATTTAAAGTGGTATTTTTTCGAAACTTCGTATATTTATCAATAGATATTATCCAACTTTACCTTATATGGTTTTAAATAATGTCTGAACCAGAGCCAATACATATCCCATTTTTTTATATCCTCTCATTCTCTTATTGAAACTACTTTTTAACATTGGGACTGAAGAATCAATAAAATCTATAGCAAGACATTGCTGTCCTTGTCTACCAATCCGTCCCAAATACTGAATAATACGTTCAGGATAAGAAATTGGCATTGTAAAAATAATTGTATCCAAGTGACCTATATCAATGCCTTCACCAATATAACTGCTCGTAGAGAGAATAATAGAAGCATCTTCTGTCTTCTCAAACTGTGTTCTTTTCTCTTTTGTTTTCAATCCACCATAAAGTAACACAGCATCAATATCTTCTACTTCCAACATATGCCACAGAATATTCAAATGTTCTACACGTTCACTCAGCACCAGTATCTTTCGTTCTGGATGTTTCATTATTTCATCAATTATTTGTCTATTACGTATTTCATCTTCTGTTATTTCACCAAGCATCATGCTAAAATGATCCATAAATGTATCATATTGCGTTGTAATTGTTTTCAGTGTATGCTTAACCGTATTTTTTCTTATAGATTCATGTACTATATCTCCACACTGCAAGTACATGATTGCTTCCATCCCATCTTTACGTTTGGGTGTTGCACTTAGCCCCAATACATATTTTCCTTTAAATCGTTTAAGTGGTATTTCAAATGAAACTGCCGGCATATGGTGTGCTTCATCAATAATAATTTGTGAATAATCTTCAATCAACTCAGCTCTATTTTTCAAAGATTGCAATGTAGCAACATCAAGGTTACCATTGAGTTTTTTCTTCCCTTTGCCCAGTATGCCTATTGATTTGATATCAATTTGAAAATATTCACTCAGTCTATTTGCCCACTGTTCCAAAAGAATAGTCTTATGCACTAAAATGAGTGTTTTAACAGAACGTTTAGAAATCACTGCTGCTGCAACTGCTGTTTTACCAAATCCCGGAGGTGCAATCAATAAGGAGTAATTACTCTTTAAAATATCATCAAGTGCGTTACTCTGTTCATACCGAAGTTGTAAATTAAAATTTTGAGGAGGCATTTTCTGCTTTAAACGTTTATCTTCAATACTGACAGGTATACGATGTTTTTTGAAAAAACGCAAAAGTTTTCCATACAATCCACGAGGCAAAATAATATAGCGTTCATTTAAGTCATAGGTCGAGACAATCCTTGGTGTATTGAATGTCGACAGTCTCTGCCTTTGACGCATAAAAAATTCTGGGTTGTAAAATGATGCCATTCTTTTCAGTAGATTGAGAAATGTTTTTGAGAGTGCTGACTTATCAATATAGATTGCATTGTGTAAAAGCATTTGAACCGATTTTGGGAGTATCAACTTTTCCTGTTTTATTTCCCAGGGCATCAAAGTTGTCGCCTCAGTCATTCTCGCATAGTCGGCTATCAGACTATGCAGTTTCTGTGAGGAAATTTTAATGATATTTTGAAGTATATCCCATTGATTTTCATAGGGATGCATGGTATCGATATCTATAAAAACGGTTTTCCCTTCACTCCGGGATCCATAATGTAAAGGCAGTGCAATAAGATTACCCAAGGCATCAGGAGCAACATAATCCTGATTAGGGAAGAGACGATCATAACTTTTCATATCGATACCATCACTGATATCCATAGCTTTGGTAATCATCAAGTCACCAAGTATCCTTGCATCTCTGGCTCTCACATCTTCAACAAAGAAAAACCAGATATGAATTCCGTTCCCTGATTTAGAAAGTTCACAGTATGGGTGTATATCCATCATTTTACATACAGCATAGATTGCTCTGGTATCTGCAACAAAACTGGACTTATCCAGATCAACGGCAAGAAAAGAACACATCGTCTGATTTTTAACAGCATAGGTTCCCATCCTGATTTTACCCTCAAGATGTTGTTGGATGATGTGATCATTTACCGGAATGTAATCAGTTCCCCGAAATGTCTTTGCAACTGGAGCATAACCTTTTTTTAGACCATCCTTACTGACCCAGTATTTGGCATATACAAGTTTGTTACCTATGAAAAGTTGACGGAAAAGTGCAATCTTATCAGCTTTGGAAAATGGTGACAATTTTTCAATCTCTTTTTTTAAGAAAAAAATCTTGTTTTCGATATCAACTTTTTGACTTTCAAATATAGCAAGTTGATTGTAGAGTTGTTCTATTTGCATCTAATATAGGAAACCAAAGAGCCAAAGTGGGATTTTATTGCCATATCCAACTTCTATCTCATCAGAAGCAATATAGCTGTTTGATATATCTTTAATCTGTTTAAAGGATTTATTTTTCCCACCTACTTCAAACGTATATTTTTCTTCCAAATAAAAATCCCCTTTATCTGCACTGTAAATACCACTATCTTGAAAAGTATCTTTTATACCATAGTAATTATGCAACTGATTAAGAAAGAATGTCTCTCGAACTGTACCCACTTCAGGTTCACCTACATAAAGAAGATTAGGATTAGCCACATAGATTTTTTCAGGTTTATCCAATGCTTTCATCGAGAGTGATGACTTCATTAACAGTTGAATCAATCCTGCATCATCCAACTTTGAAAAATACTCCTTCAATGTTCGATTATCTTTCACTTCAATAATTTTTTTAAGTTCATTCATATTAGGTGTAAACGGAACACTTTGCATAATAATGGCTAAAAGTTTTTTAAGTTTTTTGATACTGTTCCCATTAAGTGTCGGATAGATACTAAGCAGATCACCCTCCAATGAAACATTAATGTTTTGACGTAACGTTTGAAAGAACATACTCTCGTTTTGCATACCAAGGAAATAAGGGTAATACCCTACCCTAAGATACTCTTTGAATAATGGTAATATTCTTTGCTCTTTGGATTCTAGAATCTCTACCATCGTTTCCGAAAGACTCTGATGTTCCGATAAAATTGTCTCCAAGGAATAGGATTTAAAATGATATGAATAATGCAATTCCAAATATTCTCTAAAACTCATACCAAACATTTTATACACAATAGCACGTCTGCTTAGATCATGACTTCCTTTATGAATTTCCAAGGCAGAACTACCAGATACAATGACCTTTAAAGTAGGATATCTGTCGTATATAGTTTTAAGTTCGCCAGACCAATTTTCATACTTATGAATCTCATCAAAACACAACAACTTTCCATTCGTAAGATGGAATGCCTCGGCAATTTCAAGCATGGTATATGATGCATTTCCAATATCATCCAAACTCACATAAAGTGCATCATTTACAGTATAGTTTTGTGCCATATACTGTGCTATAGTTGTTGTTTTACCTATACCTCGTGGACCAAGGATAACAGAAAGTCGATGTTCCAACTTTTCACTACGTATAAAATATCTTTGATAGTCAAGGTTATTCGTACGAATAAAATTTTGACTCTTAATAAAAAGTGTTTCTAACATTCAATCCACCTCTATGGTAATGTAATACCATTTTATCATAATATTAGTTGTAATGCAATACGATTATTGAGAAAATGTGTTATAGATGTCAAACTATTGAGAGACTAATTGAGGTCAAAAGACCTCATATATTAGCCAGGTGAACGATAAGTTATGCCCTATCCCCGTATTTACGATACTTATATATATATTAGTGACACTTTTGATGACACCTTTTTAAGCTAACTTATACTATTTCAAGTAGTATTTTTTCGAAACTTCGTATATTTATCAATAGATATTATCCAACTTTACCTTATATGGTTTTAAATAATATTTGAACTGAGCCAATACATATCCAATTTATTCATCCCCTCTCATTCTCTAATTGATACTACTTTTTAGAATCAGAATACGAGTCTATTATGATTATGCACTAGACACTATTTTTTAAACAAAACACGCAAAATAGGCATGTCTGCACAACAACTTTCCTATTTTTAGTGAAAAAAGCTCAAACTTGAGGCACAGTATGGGCACACCTCCATATAATGGGTAAGGTATTTAAATAGTGTTAAAAATTTAACATGATCCTTAGAAAAAACTTATTTACTATACTCTTTATTCATCTTTTTGATACTTCAACTTATAGATTTTCACTATTATTGAACCCATAATGCATCAGCAAAAAATATTTCTAATTGCACTTAGTTAGAAATACTACTATTTGTCATTTCATCTAAATAAAGTTCCAATTCTTTGGTTAATTTATCTTTCCACTCAACAGGTTCTATAAGTCGTAGATGTGGCATCCATTTTTTAATCATTGGTGAAATCTCCATATAGTCTGTCACATAAAAGGTCAAAAGTAATTTTCCATCATGCAGAAGTTTCTCTTCCTGTGAAGGAAGATGTTTCTTTTGTAAAAAATGCTTGGAAACACTAGGTGAAGCTTCCAAAATAACTTTTTGATAATCTCCTTGAAACACAGCAAATGGTGTTTGAAACTCTTGAAGAAATCGTCTAACTTCAACAACCTTTTCCGTTTCATTAAACTCATTTACGCTCATCTGAAAATCTTCTATAAGATGAATACGGAGAAATTTAAACCCTCCATTAAATTCATCTTCAGTGGCACAAGCAAGATAAAGGTTTCCCTCCATAAATATAATGTTAAGAGGTCGTACCTCTTTATAGCTAATATCTCTATATACGAACTCACATTTACGTTGTAGTTTTACTGCTTTTTCTACATCTTTCAAAGCATGGTTATTTTTAAAATCCTCCATAGGATTATTGTGGAAAATATAGGTCAAGTCAGCTTCCTTCTCTGCACGGCTGATCTTCCGTTTCATATTGTCATCCAGCGTCTCATAATAGTGAGGTAAAACCTCTTTAAGTATTTGCATATAACTAAGCAACTCTTTCTTGTCACCCAAATTCAAAGCCTGTTGCAATGTTTCCTTATTAATAATTCGATAACACCCTCTCCCACTCCGCTCAAACACTTCAATACCGAGTTCATTTTTAAAGAATGCCTGGATGGTTTTAAAATGACGAAGGTTTGAACGTTCAGATTTATTACTCTGCAGTATAGAAGCAATCTCACCGGTGCAGAGAGTATCGTTGTTAATGATATAATTTAGTACTTTTAGTGTGTCGTATGATGTTTCGTGGATATCATTACTCATTTTAATTTGCCTCATAATTAATTCTTTATAGATTCTATTGTTAGGATATGACAGATAATGTCATATTCTAACATTATTTAGTTTTTAAATTCAAATTTATATTCAATGTCAATATTTTTACTCTATCCACTTAATTGGATAAGCTAAAGATTTTTTCGTATATAGCAACACTCATTACTATAATATTAATACATATTTCATCCCTTGTTAGATATGATTACTTATATTATATGAGGAACATTAGATGAAAAAATATTTATTAAGTTGGTACGGCATTACTGATCTACGATCTGGACTTGGTCTTGAGAAGTCTACTGGGCCTGTTTTAGGTGCCCTGCTAGCCGAAGACTATACAAATGTGATTATATTGGGATATACAAAAAATGAAAAAGTTACCTCAAAAGAAGAGACATACAATAAACTAATTAATTTATCGGATACAACTAATCCAAAAGAAACATGGGCATTAATAGATGATTATGCCAATACAAAAGATGCTCATTTTATGTTTAAAAAATGGTTATCTAGCCAGTTGCAACAAAATAACAAATCAACAGAAGTAAAGCTTTACTCTGTTGTTCTAGACAAACTCAATGATACTGAAAAGATATATACTGCCGTCATTGATTGTTTAGATATGATTTCTGCAGATGAAAGTGAAAAAGAAGTTACACTTTATTTAAGTCCGGGAACACCAGTAATGGCATTTTCTTGGGCTTTTGCAGCATTGCAGAACCCTGCACTACGGGTTCGGATAATAGCTGCATCCAGCATGGTTCACCCTCCAGAAACTGTTTCAATCCCTTATCGGCTACTAGAGTGGAAAGGTGTACAGATACCTACATCCCAGAAAGAAGAACATTTATCTAATGAATTTGATACTATATTTCACCTTTTTGGAGAGCAAAGAATGCCAAGTTTATTTGGTATCCTACAATTCAATAGCCATAAACATGTATTTATAAATTCAAAACAATACCCAGCAGAAGTCATGAAACAATTTATAGGTAACTCAATATTTGATGAAATTGCCGTAAATGCATTTGACCCAAAAAATGTTGAAATGAAAATATTACAATACATTGCAGAAAATCCCACTACTGGACAAGTTGGCTTTAACTTAACTGGCGGAACAAAATTAATGTATGCAGGAGCTATGTCTGTATCTAAAAAAATAAATGGTACACCTTTCTATTTTGAAACTAAAAATAATAAAATGCTTTTCTTAGATGACTTTTCATCGGTTGATACAAAAATGATTAATGATGTTGAAATATTCATAAAATTGAACTCTAATGAATTATCAATTTCAAACTCTGGGAAATGGAATAATGACCCAAAACGAAATGACCCAAGAAGGAGTCAATTAACTCAAGTATTATGGAAAAAACGAAGTGATATTGCTAAGCTCTATTGGGATATATCTTCATATGACCCCGGTCAAACATTTAGCTTATCAAAAAAAGGCATTACTGTTTCACTCGATAAAGATAATTTTGCTGCAATTTCTATAGCAGGTACAACCTATGAATTTGAAAAATGGCCTGATTTTGCAAAATACATAGCTGGAGGCTGGCTGGAAGAATACACTTATACTCTTTTGAAACCCTTTGTTGAATCAGGAAAGATTAAAGACTTAAGAATTGGGCTTGAAATAGCAGTTAAAAATAATCAAAAAAATTCTTCAGGTCATGGTCTCAATCAATTACAAAATATTTTTGGTAGTTCCTATCAAGAACTTGATGTAGTTTTTACTGATGGTAAAAGATTATATATTATTGAATGTAAAGCAGGATCTGTACAAAGTGAACAAATAGGTAAACTACAAAATATTGCTAGGTACTTTGGCGGGGTAGTTGGTCAAGGAATTCTAGCTTCAGCTTTTCCCCCACACCAAACTGCTGTTAAAAAAAGAATTAAAGAATCGTCAAATGTTTGGGCTATTTCAGGTCGTAATTTTTCCAAAGAATTAACATCACTTGTTACCCAATTTATAAAGTAGTTTTTTTATTTTAGCAATCTACAATAAGTGATTTTCCTACTGCTGTATTAAAAATAAGAAAGTTCCTCTACTCACTCTCAACTTCAGTAACCTGAATAGTATTTGCGCCATCTTCTCCTGTTAAATATAATCTTAGTGCATAAAGTAAATCAGGTGTTTTATTTAAAGATTTAGGCTTATCGAGATTAAAAGTGATTCTGGTTTTTATAGTTTGATTATTTTCAAACATCGAATGAGTCAACTTTTCTATGATTTTAATAAATTTATTAGTTATTTTTGAATCAAGTTTAAAGATAGTTGATATATTATTATCTTTACTTTCTCTTGTTCTCAATAAAGCTAATAATACTTCTAATTTACGAGTATTTTTAAATATAGCATTTTTATTATTATACTGCATTTCTAATTTCAATATATCATTTATTATCATATTGATTTCTTCTATTGATAACTGAGTTATCAAAGATTTGGATCTCCATAATGCGATTGACAAAATATTTATTCTTTGAGAAGATTTTACAGAATTAGATAATAATTCTTTTTGCCAGACATGTATTGCATCTCCTATTGCATAAGCAATTTTTTTATCATTTTCATCACCTTTAATATCATTTTCATTTGATTTTGATATCAAATATGATGATACTTCTAAAGGGGTATCTTTATGTAAAAGAGATAAGAAATAATATAACTCTTTTTTAATTTCCCAATCAACTTTTTCGTTATTTAAAAGAGAAACTGCACTCTCTATACCAACTTTCATATTCTTTTTAAAATTATCTGGAGAATCCAATTCAGTCAATGAATGTCCCTGGTTCCAAATTGTTATTACTGGGAACCTTATACTTTTTCTTAAATTAAGTACAAAATTCTCTACACCTGAGATACTTTTCCCTTTTGTTATATTTTTAGCAATTAAACCCCCACGATTTTCTTTAATATTAAATGACACTTCCTTATAATTTATATCAAATTTCTCATATTCATCTTGGTGAATAAAAATTTCTTTATTATCATATAATGTATATCTACAGAACCAATCGCCATTACCCGCTTGTTTCCAGTTTGCGGTAGATATATCAATACACACTCTATTATTAATATTATAGATATTACTTGATGACATAAATTTATCTAAAGATATTATTTTTTTAATATCTCTCTCTACCCATTCCAATAAATTTGTATCTCCATCATTATTCTTTTTTGGAAAAATTTCAAAATCATGCCAACTATATCTATTTGGAAAATCAGGGATAGGTGCATCTACTTTTTGTCTCTCACTCAAATCTTTCCATTCAACTTTTATTGATCGAAATAATTCTAGGTTTTCTTCTTTCTTAGGTACAAAATATAATTCATAAGGGTCATCCGCACCATAAGTATAAGTCATTATTAGTTCACAAATAACATCTTGATCTAATGGTAGCGCTGCTGAACGTAATGATGCCATAAACTGTTGTTTTTGATTGCCGCTACCTAATTTTAATGGAAATTCATAATATGGTTTATTTTTATCTAATTGAAATGGTTGCGTAATTATTATATTGGTTTTATTCCCTTTCATTGGAATAATGGTTGTATCTTTTACCAAATAGAAATTTTGATATATCCCTCCTTTTGCTATGTTAAATGATAGACTAGGCAAATGATCTTTCCATAAGGCTATTTTACGACCTTTAATCTTCTCTTGCCACTTATTTAATTGTGTTGCACCTTCTAGTAGTTTATCTGCTAACTCAAAAATTTTATATTTTATATTTGACGATGATTCTTGAATACTTATTTGATCTGCATATTCACCAATAAGAAGAATTTGTACATTACTCTTATGCCCAAGATTTAATTTAGATTGAATTTCTTTTATATTAATAAAAACTTTTTCAAGCTTATACTGTTTCTTACCTGTAAACCATTCATCATTATCAGATACCCAGGAAATATTTTCTGAATCTAATTCAAGACCTTTTTTTCCCCATATATCTGTAATATCTTTTGCTAATTTAGTTTTTAACATTTTTTGAAAATAATTTTTAGATATTTTTGTATCCAAATCCACTGAGGGGTGTCTCTCCCAACTAATACCCATGGTATCTGGAATAATTTTTAATAATTTGTCATATTTATTGGCAACTAATTTACTCATAGATATACTTTCGGCAGTAGCTTCTATAACTATAATTACATCTCCAGATAAAATATTATGCTTTTTAAAATTTTCTAAACTTTGCCAATAGAAAACACTTGCAATACTTCGAGGGATAGCCTCAGCATTATTAAAAGAAAAATTCATACTTTTTCTTAATTTTTCTGATTCAAACTCGTTTGTTCGATCAGAAACCAAATATGTTAATTTATCTGCATTTAAATAATTGGCTATATCTTTCGTAAATTTATTCAAGGCTGAAGTAAATATAACACCACTATCTAGAATTTTTTTAGAAAAAAGATTTTTTATACTGATAGTCATTATTTCAGGACTAAGCAACAATGCTTTAGCAGTGGAACAATCAATATTTACTTGTTCTTCTTCATTTTTCCAATACTGTGTAACAAATCGAAAAGGTATCCTTTCTTTCTCTTCACCTTCAACTATAAATTCTGGATAAATAGAACTTGCCTCTAATACAACTCTTTGTCCTAATATTTTGTTTTTTTCTATCTCGGTTACTTTTGATACATTAAATTCTTTTGAAATTAATGCAGAAAAATTATTATTAACTTTTAAGATAGAGTCTTTTGTATAATCATAGTATTCAGTTTTTCCATTCATATAAACTTTCAATTGATTTTTATTATCTATTTCCCCTATGAATAATAATTTATGATCGAGCTGCACTTTAACTTTATTATTTTTATACTCACATAATATTTGATGTATTTTTTCTTTAAAATATAAAATACCTTGAACATTTTTGGGTGTCTTAATAGTAAAATTATCATAGTCTGAATAAATAGGCTGTTGAAAGAATCTCATTTCATGAAATCGATTTAATTCTGCAATTAAATTCCAAAGAACTAATGTTAAAAAATTATTTTTATAATTTTCACTATCTTTTGTAACCAGGGTGTCTACATTCTGAATCCATAACCAACTATCCCAAACTTTCCTATAATGTTTATCTTGTAAAAGAGTATTGTTAGGTGGGAAATTTGACCAATTTCCTATTTCTTTTGACATATCATCTCTTAGCCAACGCTCGATCAGCTGCAATAACTCTGAATTTCCATTTTCATCTATTTTTAGATCTTCTTTTATAACCAGTAAACTTTCCAACCTATATACAAAAGCCTTAACAAGTCTGTTTTCTATTGTATCTAAAGAAAATCTTCGTGTTACTGCTTTTAGATATGGTTTTTCTGCCAATTTCTCTCTTATATTTCTACCTGATCTTTTACTTAGCCATTGGACACTACTACTATCAACTTCTCTAACAGCATATATAGGAATAACAGCATGTTCTCTAAGAATTTTTTCTCTTGGATTTTGGAAAATAAATTTTAGCGCATCATTAGAATGATCTATTATTCTAGATACATAATCTTCTCCACTATCACATTTATCAAAATTAGATATTTTTGATAGAAAATTTTCTAAATTGTCTGGAACTGTTTCACCTGTTTTTTCATCAAATATTGCAGTAAAAAGAAACCATTCTCTTAGAAAAAGAATAAGCTCCGCATCATTCAGTAATGATAATTTCTTATCAAATGCTGCATAAAGCTCCTCAAGAGAAGAGAAAGGTTTATTTAACTGTGATGATGTCATGTTCTTGTACTTCTGATTGATTTGTGAGAATAATAATAACCCCTGTACTATTTACATCTGCATTATCAGTTGCTGTTTGCTTTCCATCAATATTTTTTGCCATTTTTTTAATGTAGTCCGTGAAAATAATCTTATCATTTCTGAGTATACTAACTTCACTTCCTTGCTCAAAAACCCCTTTATTTATTTTGCAGGAAAAAAACAAGGTACCTTTATCTCGATGTATTTTACTAATTTTTCCCTCTGCCATTACCTTATTATCTATTTCATCCTCTTTTGAACTTGTCTCTTCCCCCTCAGTAGAAACATCTATTATATCTTTAGATTCTTCTAAATATTTAGCACTATTCCACATAAATTGACCATATCCAGTTTTACATGCAATATCAAAGTCTTCTACAATGCTATAAGTTTCTTCATCCAGTAAATGCCTGATTTTATCAAGACACTCTGTTTTACTTCTTCCTCTTGTCTCAATTCCTCTTAACTTTGGCATTACTTTTAAAACTAACTGGTCTTCAAAAGCTTCTTTCATTGTTTTTTCTATTAATAATGCATTATTATCATTTAAAGCATTTTGTACTTCAGGATGATTTGCCATATAATATTCGATAGACTGCCAAACACGATGACCTAATGCTCTGCCAGCAACCGCTAAATAGTTATTAATTGTCTCCATAAAATCTTTAAATGGTTTTATCTGATGATCTGTAAACTTGCTTTTTTTAACCCACCAACTTTCCCAAAGTTTTCGATCTAGTAATGGTGCCTGCTCAGGTAATTCTTTTAATTCTTTACGACGCTCAAAAGAAGTTGGTCTAGGGAAATGAAGCACCATCCCTCTATCTAATACTTTATCAGACAATGATTTGGTAGTTTCATCTTGATTCATTGTGCCTGTCCATAAAACATTTCGTCCCAAAGGCAAATCAAGTGAAGGAACCCCTGCTCCAAGTTTTATCTCTAAAGAAGGTACATTATCACCTTTTTTTCCTCGACGAAGTTCTAATTTACTTAAAAACTCTGCAAAATATAATTCTACATAAGCCAAGTTCATTTCATCCAATAATACTAAACTCATAGTATCCTTCAAGCCTTCTAAGTACTCTTTCGTTGGTGCTTCCTGACTTTGTGCCAACAGTCTAAGTACCGGCTGAGCATCAAACTTATTATCAATTGAATTAAAGAACCCCAGCATTGACTCCTGACTATCCCAGTTTGGCTGCACTGCCAAACTTAAAAAATTAATACCTCCAAAGTGGGAATAAAGTCGTGGCAATTCTGATTTTCCTGTTCCACTTACCCCCGCCAATACAGTTAAAGGAGACCACTCTGATGTTTTAAGTGCCGTATGGAAAGCATACAGCATTCTCTTTTGAAACTTTAATCCATAGTCTTCACATGACAACCTAATATTTTCCAACCATTCAATTTCAGTAAATGGTCTATCTTCATCATGTTTCAATAATGTCAACTCGTTTACTCTAGCTGATGATCTTGGGAGTATTTTTTCAAAATAAGGGCGACGAATATCATTAATTCTTTCTTCTCTGTCAGCTTCTCTTTCATATGAAGCTTGAATTCTTTTTAAATCCTCTGTAAGTCTATTATTATCTGCACTAACTGACTCAAAACGATTTTCTAATGAACTATTTTTTTGCTCTAACTCTTCAATGTTCATCTCTTGTCTATCAACTTTCATTTGAGATTTTTTTAATTGATTATTCTCTTCTGAAAGCCTGTTTAATGCCTCCTCCAATCTCTCTTTTTCTTTTTTAAGAGCATCAAAGGTCTCAATCATTTCACTAGTTGGTCTCTTGATGAGCTCTGCTTTTAATTCTCTAATCTCCTCTATCTGAGTATTTAATTTTTTGAGTATCACTTCAGGATCCTCATCACCAAGTTTTCGCTTTAGTTCATCAAAGGTTCCTAAAATAGATTGTGTATTCGCAATACTTTCCCTTAACCTATCTGCTTCATTATGTACACTTTCAATTTCTTTTTCAAAAGATTTTTTTCTTTCCTCTACAGCTTCTTCTACTTCTTGATCAAAGTTTTCTTCTCGTTTTTTTAATCTATCTTCTTTTGCATTCAATCTTTGCTTATCATATTCAATTTCATCTTCCTTGTCATCTAAAAGAAGTTTTTCTTTTTTTATTTCTTCTTGATCTTTAGATATTTGTATTTTTTCATTATTGAATTTATCTTTAAAATCTTTGTCAAGTTGTACAAACTTGTCCTTTTTCTCTAATTCTAATTCTTCATGAAAACTTTTTCCTTCCTCTTTTAGTCTGTTTGAAAATGCTTCTCTTTCTTTACTATATCCATTATCTCTCTCTATCTCTGCATCTTTTAGTTCTTGCTCTCTTTTATTGAGATTTTGAGTCATTTCATTAATATCAGCTTCTCTTTTCTCAAGGGCCTCTTCCAATCTTTTTATATCAGATTCTCGTTCTTCTAATATGCGTAACGATATACTATTTTGAGATGCAAACCCTGCTTCTGCTTCTAACTCTTTCTCTTTAACTGTTCTTTCTCTTTCTGTAACTTCAGCTTCTTGTTTAAGTACTTTTACCGATCTTTGCGTAAAGTTTTCTTCTAATGTCGTTAATTCATTTTGTCTTTCAGTTAGTTCATCTAACTGATTCCTTATTTTCTCGCTAAATGATTTTTCATGTTGTATTGAAAATCCATTTTTTGCATCTAACTCTCGAGTAACTAAGTCCGACTCTTTGGAAGCTAGATCATTAGACTTTTGAATAACAGTTTCCTGTTCCTTATTAAGTCGTTCTTCTTTTTCATTTAATGTAGTTTCTTTAATAGAAACTACATTTTCTCGCTTATGTAACTCTTCTTCCCATACTTTTAACTCACTATCATTTTTTCCCCAAAGTGCCATCTAGTTCTCCTTAATCTTTTTTATTATTTTATAAGTAGATTTTTTCAAATCATACAATTTACTCTTATCTTTAATCTCCACAAGTATACTTTCAGATGATCTATCTCCATGGCCTCTAAGGCTTAGAACTAAAGAAACTATCATAATTAAATCTGGAATATCTGTCTGTAATTCTTTTAATTTTTCTTCTGACTCAGATGCAAGAAAAAGAATTAAACTTGCTCCTAAAGAAGCTGATTTCCCCTGTAGAACATTTTTAATTTTATTTCGCCCAACCGATGCTAATTCCTTAGTTAACCTTCCATCTTCTAATTCAAAATTGACATTTTTTGCATTGCTTAATGCTATCCCGCGTATCAAATCTAATTCTAAACCTTTTGGTAAACTCTGATTATACTCATCCAATACTATTTGCAAGGTTGAGTACATTGAATTCACATACACATTTGCATCTTTATCTATATTTATTTCAGCTCTTTCAATTTTAACTAGCTGATCATATAATTCTTGATTATCTTTAAATTCATTAATTAACATAAGAGGAAAATTTCTATCTAATCCTTTTTTTGCTTTTAAGATATCTTGATTTGGCAACACAATCTTTTTTGAAAACTCTTTATTTTCTTCTTCATTTTCCAACACAATCTCAGGATACAAACTTTGCAAACTCAAATATGCAATTTCTCTAAATTTATCAAATTGTATAATCTCATCTAAAGGTTCATTGCAACCTTCACATATTTTACTATCTATATTCTTATTTCCCAAATCACGAAATAGAATTTTCCACATCCTAAAAAATCACTAACTCTGAATCAATAGACGAGAGGCAGGTGGTGTTTCTATGCAAAGTTACTACCCTGAGTAAGAAATACCATTTTTTCA
>Ga0256829_1000516_pt1 | contig 38026 bp, 42 predicted proteins | sample 131447metaG_FD_185979 | JGI IMG/M metagenome (GOLD analysis project Ga0256829, IMG submission 185979) | Hydrothermal vent microbial communities from Lau Basin, Pacific Ocean - 131-447 | ecosystem: Environmental > Aquatic > Marine > Hydrothermal vents | place: Pacific Ocean: Lau Basin | collected... | reverse complement strand
TGATGCTTTAATAAATTGGATGAACAATAAAAAAAGTGTAAAACAGCTTTGTGGTTATGATTGGATTATTGATGCTTGGAATTATAAATTTAACTGTAAGAAATGATTTGGGGATTGGTATAATTAATTCTGAAACTTCTCTTGACCTTTAGGGTGAAATAATTTAAATAATCTTTTTTAAAAAGATATTTTCATTTTTACTCGCAAATTCAATCAATTCATCACTAAATCCACTTTTAGAAAATAGAATATATTTTTTATTAGTAGATTCAATTTTATTAGATTTTTCAATTAAATCATTTAAAATTTTCATTGTAACTTTTCTATTTTGCCATTTACATTCCCCAAAAATAACAAAATCATCTGCAATTCCCACTATATCAATTTCTGTATTTTTATCCCACCATCTACCGCATCTATTTACTTCAAAATTACTCAAAACATATTCTATTGCTAAATCTTCATAAGTTTTTGCTACAAACTCACTAAAAGTCAGTTTTAGTTTATTTAATACAAATTCAATATTTTCTATTTCAAGTTGAGATTTATAAGGAAATACATAACTAAACCAAAATCTAATGAAATTATCTTTTATAAAATAAAGTCCTTTTTTACTCTTGTGATTTTCTGTTATTGGAATATCTTTATAGATAATTTCTAAATCTATTAGTTTTTTTATAAAAGAGGTTATATTTGTTACAGGCTTTTGAAGCTTTTTTGCAATATCCCCTATTTTATGATTTCCGTTTGCTATAACTTCCAAAATAGAAAAATATGTAAGAGTTTCACTCACTTCATCTTGAAGTAAAAAATATGGCTCATTATATAAAAAGCTATCTTTATCTAAAATATTTTTTGCAATAGATTTATATATATCCTCTTCAAATTCAAACATTTCTAAGTATTTTGGCACTCCGCCTAAAATAGAATAAATTTCAATTTGAGTAATAATATCTTTATCAATAAATTCTTTGATATATTTAAAATTTAATTGAGAAAGCTTAATATTAGCCGTTCTTCTTCCATAAAGAGGAGATGAATATGAAAGAGTTTCTTTATACATAAGAGATATTATACTTCCGCATAAAATTAAAAAAATATTTTTATTTTTTAAATATTCATCAATAATAGTTTGAAAAATAGAGGAAATTGCAGAATTTATTTTAGATAGATATTGAAATTCATCAATTACAATTATTAATTTTTCATTTTTATTTGAAATATACTGAAAAATTTGCTCAAATGAATTTATAGGCAAACTTCTTAAAAAATTATCATCAAAATAATCAGCCACGATATTTTTAAATTTTTCTATTAAAAGTGCTTCATTTTCTATTGTAGCGAGAAAATAGATACCTTTATGTTTTATTAGAAAATGTTTTATAAGTGTTGTTTTTCCTACTCTTCTTCTACCGTACAAAACTAAGAATCTAAATTGATTTTTATTATATTCATTCTCTAAAATTTGAAACTCTTTTTTTCTATTTACAAACATAATTACCTTATTCGTTTTTAAATTATAATAATTAAAATTATTTTAAAGTAATTATATCAAAATTAACAATTGATTATAAAAAAGGCACTGACTAAATAACGAAAAAGTAAAAAAGAGCTTAAATAGCCCTTAAATCTTTATAAGCTTCTATTACTCTATTTTTCATAGAAACTTCACCCTCTCTTAGCCATTTTCTAGGGTCGTAATATTTTTTGTTTGGTTTGTCTTCACCTTCTGGGTTTCCGATTTGAGACTGTAGATAATCGTGATATTTTTCAACATAATTTTTTACGCCTTCCCAAAACGCCCATTGGGTATCTGTATCAACATTCATTTTAACAACACCGTAATCAAGTGCTTCTTGAATTTTGCTAAGCTCGCTTCCGCTTCCTCCGTGAAATACAAATCTAATAGGTTTTTCTTTGTCTAAATTAAACTCTTTTCTTACATACTCTTGTGAATTTTTAAGAATAACTGGCTCTAATTTTACATGTCCAGGTTTATAAACACCGTGCACATTCCCAAAACTTGCAGCAATAGTAAATAAATCACTAACTTCGCTGAGTTCCTTATAAGCATATGCCACATCTTCTGGTTGAGTATAAAGTTTAGAGTTATCAATTCCGCTGTTATCCACTCCGTCTTCTTCTCCGCCTGTTACCCCAAGTTCAATTTCAAGCATAATATCTAATGGAGCCATTTTTTGAAGATATTCTTTACAAGTAGCAACATTTTCCTCAAGCAGCTCTTCGCTTAAATCAAGCATATGAGAAGAAAAAAGAGGTCTGCCGTATTTTTCGTAATGTTTAGCATTTTCTTCAATAAGCCCATCAATCCAAGGTAAAAGTTTTCTAGCTGCGTGGTCTGTATGTAAAATTACAGGAATTCCATAAGACTTGGCTAATGTATGGATATGTTTAGCCCCTGCAACAGCACCTAAAATTGCCGCTTTTTGGTCTTCATTGCTAAGTCCTTTTCCAGCCCAAAAGTGAGCTCCTCCGTTACTAAATTGAATAATAACAGGTAAATTAGCCTCTTTTGCTGCTTCCATTACGGCATTTGCAGAATCTGTCCCCACTATATTAATAGCAGGAAAAGCAAAACCGTTTTCTTTTGCCCAGTCCATAACTTTTGCCGTTTCACTTCCACTTAAAACTCCGGGTTTTACTAAATCCCTAAAACTCATAAATTTCTCCTTAGCTGTTTGGAATAGAATATTTTACATTTTCGCTAGATTGTATTTTTTGAAGTTCATCTTTTAATTTAAGTTGTTTTAGATAATTAATAATTTGAGCTCTAACTTTATTAAAAGGAATATAAGAATTTGTTTGTTTACCTTCAACTAAAATTACATGATATCCAAATCTTGTATGAACAGGTTTTAGTGTGATTTGACCAGGTTTTAGTTTTTCTGCAGCTTTTGAAAATGCAGGTACCATTTGTTTTGGATTAAACCATCCAAGTTCTCCACCATTAACTTTACTTGGTCCTATTGAATACTCTTTAGCAAGTTTTGCAAATTTATCTTCAAGAGCTTTTCCGTGAAGTCCTTTTAATTCATTGATTAATTTTTCAGCTTCTTTTTCATTTCTTACTAAAATATGTCTTGCTTTGATTTTTGGAGTTGTTCTAAAATAAATATTTTTATTTTTTTCATAAAAAGCTTTTACTTGATTATCTGATATTTTCATATTTTGATATTGATTTTTAAGCCACATATCAACAGCCAATTTCATTTTTGCCGCTTTAAACTGAGGTGTTTTTTCTACTGATTTTGCTTTTTTGTAAAGTTCAAGCGTATCAATATATTGAGATACAAATTTTTTAATATGTTGAGCAGGTAATTCTTGAAGTCTAATTCTATTATCTCCAGTAATTCCTTGAACATAATCATTAATTTCAGCAACCGTAATTTTTCTACCATCAACTGTAGCTAATACTGTATTGTTTGTAAGACCTTTTAAAGGCTTTCCAATCATTCCATTACCATGCATTCCTCCCATTCCTTGCATACCAGGAAATGCAAAAAGTGCCGCTGCTGATATCATTGAACCTATTATAACTTTTTTCATATTTATCCTTTTTTTAATTTTTTTTATGCCATATTATGAATGACATTTTGAATATCATCTATGTCTTCTAAAACCTCTATTAAATGCTCCACTTTTTCTGCTGTTTCATCATCAACATCACTTTCATTTGTAGCTACCAGTTGAATATTACTTTCAAGTATTTCAACATCTTCTATTGAACTCACAGCCTCTAAAACATTATTAAAATCTTCAGGCGTTGTTTCTATAACCAACACATCACCCATATCTTTTATATCTTCAGCTCCTGCGTCAATAGCTTTTTCTTCAATTTCTTCATCTTTACTTGATTTGTTCAAAACAATTATACCTTTTTTTTCAAACATCCAAGCAACGCTTCCGCTAGTCCCTAAATTTCCACCAGCTTTTTTAAAAGCGTGTCTGACTGCCGCTACGGCTCTGTTTTTATTGTCTGTAAGACACTCAACCATAACGGCAACGCCTCCTGGTCCATATCCTTCATAAACAATCTCTTCTAAAACCATTCCATCAATATTTCCAGTAGCTTTATCAATTGCCCTTTGAATATTGTTTGTAGGCATAGAATCCGCTTTTGCCCTGTCAACTGCAAGTCTTAACGCCGCATTTGTATCAGGATTACCACCGCCGCTTCTAGCTGCAGTCATTATAGCTCTTACATGTTTTGTAAATATTTTACTCTTTTTAGCATCTTCTTTAGCTTTGATATGCTTTACTTTAGACCATTTATTATGTCCTGCCATATCTCTCCTTTTTGAAAATATTTGTTATTATACAATAAAAAAACGCATAAAAGGATTAATTATGGTTTTAAGAACCCCTAAAGAGCTTGAAGAAATTAAAAAAAGATTTCTAGAACATTATAAAGGAAGTAAAACGGAGCTTAAATACAAAAACGATTATGAACTTTTAATAGATATTATTTTAAGTGCCCAGTGCACCGACAAAAGAGTAAATATTATTACACCTGCTCTTTTTGAAAAATACCCAGATATTAATTCTTTAGCAAATGCTTCTTTAGATGATGTAAAAAATATTATAAAATCCTGCTCGTTTTTTAATAATAAAGCAAAAAACATAATAGAAATGGCAAAAAAAGTAAAAAACGAATATAACGGCCAAATCCCTAGAGAGCATAAAGAATTAATTAAACTCCCGGGGGTTGGAAATAAAACGGCAAATGTATTTTTGATTGAACTTGAAGGTGCAAACAAAATGGCTGTTGATACGCATGTCTTTAGAGTAACTCATCGCTTAGGAATTACCGATGCAAAAAATGTAACAGAAACGGAAAAAGATTTAGTAAAAGCTTTTAAAACAGACCTTAATGAACTTCATCAGGCTTTTGTTTTATTTGGAAGATATATCTGCACCGCTAAAAATCCAAAATGCGAAAAATGTTTTGTAACAGATTTTTGCATAAGCAAAGAGGTTTTTAAAGCTAGATAATAATCATTTTTCAAAAACCAAAATCAGCTTTTCAGCTTCTTTACTTCCATATAAAGAAATTGGAATCATATTTTTTAATTTCATATTAATCAATTTTTCAATATCTTCCAATGAATAATAATACTGCGTTATTGATTTTTGTTTTTTTATGTAAGAATTATTCTCTTTTTTTTCAAAAAGGGTAATTTCGGTAATAAGTTTATTATCTTCAAATTCACTAAAAAGCGTGGCAAACTTTTTATCGTCTTCGGCTTTTAAATTTCCAATAGCCAACTCATCCATTGCATAAAAAGTATTAACATCAAATATAAAATATTTTTCTACTACTTTTTCCACACACGAAAAAAATTTTTTAAGTTCATTTTTATCCATATAATTTATTACATCAAAAATAGCACTAGCAGCTTCAAACTTTTCATTCATTTCACAGATATTGATATTTTCACAGTTACAGCCCTTTTTTGTAGCTTTTTTTACCTGAGCTAAGCTTAAATCAACACCTTTTACATCAATACCGGCTTCTTTTGCCATTAAACAAAAATCTCCCCCGCCGCATCCTATATCTAAAAGATTTTTTATATTTAATTCTTTTGCAATATCTAAAAAACTCCCCCAAAGCATATTAGCCGCTTCTTTATCTAAAAAAAGCTCCTCAATTTCAGAATATAACTCAAGCCCCATGAATTTTTCCTATTCCTTCAAGTAAATCCAAAATTTCTTTTTTATTTGTACTAAATGAATTTTTATTTGCAATTACTCTTGCGGATGAGTACATAATAACCTCTTTTTCTTCCATTCCGTTTTCTTTAAGTGTGCCACCTGTTTGGACAATATCAACAATAACATCACTAAGCCCAACAAGCGGAGCCAGTTCAATAGAGCCGTTTAGTTTTATTATTTCTATTGGAATACCTTTTTTTGAAAAATATTTTTTTGCAATATTTTGAAGTTTTGTAGCCACTTTTATACGCGTTTTATTTTTATAACTTTCATCTCCTTTAATTCCCGCTATACTAACCCTGCATTCTCCTAAACCTAAATCCATAAGTTCTAAAACATCAGAATTAAGCTCGGTAATCACATCATATCCAACTACCCCTATATCAGCGGCTTGTTTTTGGACATATGTTGCAACATCCCAGTTTCTTACATTCAAAAATGTAAAACCGGCTTTTTTTAAAATAAGTTTTCTGTTTTCAAATTCAAAATCTTCATTAAAAATTTTCTTAAAAATTGCCAAAACATCCTCGGCAATTCTACCTTTTGGTAAAGCTATTGTCATTTTTTTCCTTTATTGTTTTTTCCATTCCCCTAAAAACCAAATCTTTTATATAAATTCCATCCACAAAAGAGCTTAAAAACTTCCCATCCCCTCCTGTAAAATAGTAAGGCGAATTAAAAGATTTTATCATTTTTAAAATACTTCCAACACTTCCATATAAAAGAGCCTCATTTGTGTTTTGCGGTAACTTATTTAAATCAAATTTTTTAATATCCATATTCAAAACTTTTGAAATTTTAACAAAAGCTTCTTTAAAAGCAAAAATTCCTGGCATTATAATTCCGCCTTTATGTATTCCATCTTGCATAATATCAATCGTTACAGCACTTCCGGCATCTACTACAACACCATTTTTTACAGGAATACAGGCCATAATTCTGTCAATCCCTAAATTTTTATAACTAGTTTTAAAATTTACAAAATTTTTTAGATTAATTGCACTTGGATTTAATTCTAAAAGTTTTTGTTCTTTTTTGTTATTTACGCTTATATAATAGATTTTATCATTAAATTTTTTTATCTCTTTTAAGTCATAAATTTGATTATCTTCTAAGATATGATAATGTGTATTTCCTATATCAACTAAAATCAAAAAATTCTCCAATCTTTTAAAAGTTCTTTTGATTTAGAACAAATAGGAGCACTTGTAATTAAAATCTTTTTTTTATGTCTAAAATTAATTTCAGGAACAATTTTAAAATACTCTTCAATATCTTTTTTTAAAATTCTACTCTTTTTATCGATTTTTAAAATAAAACAGTATTCATTTTTAATATTAACTCCAAGATATGCTTTTATTTTTTTTCGTGTATTTAATTCAAGAGGCTTTAACTCTTTACAGATAATTTTATTTTTAATTAAAATATCTACAACTTCTTTCATTATAAATCTTTTAGAGGATGATATTGTAAAACGCTATCTTTTAAATTTTCTTTTTGTATATGGGTATAAATCTGTGTAGTGTTTAGTGACGAATGACCTAAGAGTTCCTGAACAATTCTTAAATCCGCCCCCCCTAAAACAAGAGAAGTTGCAAAAGAGTGTCTTAAGGTATGAGGTGAAACATTAAGATATTTTTTTGTTATATGAAAAGCACTGATTCTGCTTAATTTATTACAATTTTTATTTACAAAAACATATTCACTGCCACAAGGTCTTTTATGAAGATACTCGTTTATAGCTCTCAAAGCCACATCAGCTATTGGAACAACTCTTTGCTTTTCCCCTTTTGCCATAGTGACTTTAACCCAGCCATCTTCAATATCGCTAAGTTTTACATTTAACGCTTCACTTATTCTAAGTCCCGTTGCATATAAAAATAAAATAAGTGCCTTATCTCTTAATTCAAACCATGAAGAATCTTTATAATTTATATGCTCAACACTTCTTAAAATCTCTTCTTTACTTAAAAACTTAGGGAGAGTTTTTGGAATTTTCGCCTGTTTTATATTAAATTTTTCATCTACAATTTCTCTTTTATAAGCAAAATCAAAAAATGAATTAATAGCACTTAATTTTCTGTTTAACGAGCGTTTGTTGTCTATTTGGGATAAAAAAGAGATAATATTACTTGTATCAGCTTCAACTATTGGTCTTTTTAAAAACTCTTCAAACTGAATTAAATCCCTTTTATAAGCATCATATGTATTTTTACTTACAGCTTTATTTATAAGAAGATATTCTAAAAAACTTTCTATGTATCTACTCAATAAAAAAGACCTTATCCTGATTATATATTTTACATCCCTTAATTCTTAAAGGTTCACTTGTATTAAATTGATTTGTTTTATAAACAGTAATACTCAAATCAGGCGTAATTTTAAGTAAATATCCATTACTAGTAACAGTATAAATATTTCCTCTGCAAATTCCAGGAGCAAAAAAATCTGCAAACGGAAGGTTTTTTTCTTTTAATTTTTTTAGATTGGAATTCAATTTTATAATTTTACCTTCTACATTAAAAATGTATAAATTATTTTTATAAGAAATAATATGTTTTATTTCATCCTTATAAGTAATTAAAAAGTTTGGATTAAACAATACTATTTTTTTAGGTGTCGCCATAAAAAGATTATTATTTACTATTTTTAAGAAAATTATATTATCTATTATCGTTTCATTAGAAATATCAATATTTCTAATAAAATTATCTGTTTTTGCATCTATAACAGCTATATTCCCATTCAATAATGGATATAAAATAAGTCCTTGATAAAATACAGGAGACGCTCCTAAATATTGAGCAGCTATAGCATCCCCTCCTTTTTGGAAAAAAATCATTTTATGTTGTTTTAAAGAATACAGTCCATATGCATTATTTTCAAAAACTAAAGCTATTTTATCTTTATTTTGCGTTGCTGAATAAATCATATAAGGCATTTTTATAGTTTTATTTTCATCAATAATTAAAAGTTTCTCATCATAACTGGCCAAATTTTTAGCTATTTTTTTAAATTTCCCTAACTTATGCCCTTTCTCATCATAAAAAATAGTTTTACCAAATCCAAAATTAAATTTAGAAGTTTTAAAAGTTTCTGTTGTTTTTGTATAGTCATAAAGCGTTTTATGATTTTTATAAGGAAGTTCTCTTGAAATAGGATTTTTAGGTTCAAATTCTTTATTTGCACATCCTAAAAATAAAAAAACCGGTATTAAAAATAAAAAATATCTCATTTTACTATCCCATAATGAAGAAGATATGCACCAAGTGTTTTAAATTTAGAATTTGGATTTATATTATTAAAAACTTCCAACGCTTTTTTTCTGTTATTTTCCTCTAAATATATTCTTATTAAAGTAAATCTTACAGGGTTTTTTAATATTTTATAACTTGGATTTAAAAGATATCCCTCAAGTGCTTCTTTTGTTCCTTTTTGCATTGCAATTTCATAAGCTTTTAGAGCTTCAAGCTCTTTTGAATTTACTTTTGAATATTCACCTTTATTAAAAAGATATAAATTATAAAGTTTTTTATCTTTTTTAACAATTTCTAAGGCCTTTTTATCATTTGGATTTTGTAAAAGTGTCTCAAATGCATTATTTGCCTTTATAAGATTTTGTTTTTGAATATAATTATAAATATTGTAACCTATTAAATAAGCAGCTAATAAAATAGCTGTTAAGATAATATGCCTTTTATATTTTCTTACAAATTTTTCTAATTTAAAGACTTTAACCATAAGTTCTTCATCTTGTTTTAATTCTTTAGTATCTTGTTTTAATTCATCTTTAATACCCATAAATTGCCTTTTTATTGAAATTTTATCAAATAATCATCTATTTTTTTTATAACTTGCGCAGGTATTTTAACATTTAATTCTATAATTTTTAAATTTAGGGGAAATTTTTTAAGTTTTACATAATCTTTTGCAGTAGTTACAACTATTTTATTTTTATATTTTTTCAAATCTTTCCATTTATATTCATAATGGTCTGGAAAAATTTTATACTCTTTATTCCAAAAACTTAAAAGCCTTTTAGGATTTGAAATACCGCTTATTAATATATCTCCGCTAGGAACTTTTATTTCTCTTTTAATATCTTTTAAAACAATATCTGCAAATTTTAAAAAAATCCTTGGATATCTGTATCCACCAGCAGGCAAAACAAAAGGATTTTTTATTTTTTTATCAATTACAATATTTAATTTTCTAAAAGGCTTATCAAATCCGTCATCCAAAATAACAAAATCAGCCCCTATTCTTTTAGCTTCAATTATACCTTTTTTTCTATCTTTACTTACAATTACAGCCGCATTAGTAAATAAAGCTATCTCCATAGCTTCATCCCCGCTAATATCAACATCAGCTAAAATTTTTTTAAAATCTTTAACTAAAACCAAACCTTTGCTTTTTCTTTTATATCCTCTCAAAATAACAGTTATTTTTTTATTTTTATAATAATTGATAATAGCCTTGGTTAAAGGAGTTTTTCCACTCCCTCCTACTATTATATTTCCTATGGAAATTACAGGAATATTTAAATTTTCATAACTTCTTGGAAATTTAATTAAAACAATTAAATAATAAATAAAAGAAAAAGGAAGTAAAATAAAAATAAAAGGCCAGTGATACCATTTTGGATAAAAAAGCATATCTTCAAAAAAAGAATAAACTTTTTTCATTTATAATCTGATATCTCTTTCATATAAAAAGTCGTGTCCTATTGTTCTTGCTTTAAGTTTTGCAATAATAGGCGGTTTTCTTTTGAATTGATTTTGATATATTTTTTTTAGCACAAATTCAACTAAATTTTTATCATATTTTTCCAAAAGTTCATTTTTTGTAGCTCTGTTATCCACAAAATCTCTTAAAACCTCATCAAGCACCACATATGTATAACCAAGTTCATTTTCATCGCTTTGCCCTTCCCATAAATCGGCACTAGGAGGCTTTGAAATAATTTCTTCATTTACACCTAGATACTTGGCAAATTCAAATATTTCTGTTTTGTATAAATCCCCTATCGGATTTAGTGCACTTGCCAAATCTCCAAAAAGTGTCCCATATCCAAGCATAAGTTCACTTTTATTACTTGTCCCTATTACTAAAGCATTAAGTTCAGCAGATTTATCATAAAGAACTGCCATTCTCATTCTTGCACTAAAATTTCCAAATCTAACTTTATCATCAATTTTATATGCTTCAAGCAAAGGTGCAATAGAAATAATTTCATAATCTATATCAAATTTTTCACAAAGCTTTTTAGCATCCTCAATACTTGATTTACTGGAAAACTGACTAGGAAGCAAAAAAGCTTTAAAATTATCTCCTAGCGCCTTTTTTGCCAAAACTGCCACAACAGCACTGTCAATTCCCCCGCTAAGTCCTAAAATTCCTTTTTTAAGCCCTGTTTTAGTAATTTCTTCATAAATAAATTTAATTAAAAACTTTTCTATTAATTTCCATTTTTTCATTTTAGCCCTTAGCTATCTATATAATTTTTAAGGAGTTTCCCAATATTTGGATGTCTAAGTTTTTTAATAGCACTGCTTTCTATTTGTCTAACCCTTTCTCTTGTTACATTAAGGGCTTTTCCAATCTCTTCAAGCGTTCTTTCACTTTTATCAGGCATTAAACCAAAACGCATTTTAATAACTTCTCTTTCTCTATCATTTAAATTTTGCAAAATATCATCAATATGTTTTCTTAAATCTTCATTCACAACTTCTTCATAAGGATTTATAAATGTTTTATCTTCTATAAAATCCCCGAATTTCCCATCTTCTTCTTCTCCTACAGGTGCTTCTAAAGATACCGGCTCTTTTGAAATTTTAAGAATCTGTTTTACTTTATCTATTGGTATTTGCATATCTTTTGCAATTGTATCCAAAGTAGGTTCTTTTCCTTCTTCTTGGACATGCTTTCTTATTATTTTATTTATTTGATTTATATTTTCAATCATATGAATAGGAATTCTAACTGTTCTTGCCTGATCTGCTATTGCCCTAGATATTGCCTGTCTAATCCACCATGTTGCATAAGTTGAAAATTTATATCCTTTCTCAAATTCAAATTTATCAATAGCCTTCATAAGCCCTATATTTCCTTCTTGAATTAAATCAAGAAAAGGAAGCCCTCTATTGGTATATTTTTTTGCAATACTAACCACTAATCTAAGATTTGCCCTTGCCATTTTTTCTTTTGCTTCTGTTGTTATTTTTTTGCCTCTTTTTAGCTGTTCTAAAATAACTTCAAGTTTCTCAGGCTCCATTCCAAATGTATTATCACTTGCTTCTTTAGCTTCTACAAGTTTTTTGATATCCATATAAATATTTACCATTGTATGTTCAGGCACCATTGCGGCTATATCTTCTTTACTCAGATTAGTAATTTTACTTAAAATCTCTTTATGAAGAGTTTTCAACTGCTCATTAAAAAGTGGTAATCTATATTCTTTTTTCTTAAGTTCTTTTCCAAAATCCTTATCACCTTTTAATGAAGTTTCAACTGTTTTTACTATTTCATTAATAAGTTTAGAGGTATAACCTATCTCTTCAAGAGCAAGTTTTACCTTTTTCTTTTTAAATGTAAGTTGTAAAATTTTATGTAAATTTTCAATTTCATCTCTGTTTTTTGTATTAATAGCTATATCGTATTCATCTAAAACTTTTTCCCAATCTTTTTTTGCCTTTTCAAGATTTTTAAAAAGTTCATTAATTCTTTTTTCTCTTATTGAGATTTTTTTCTTTCTTTTACCTTCTTTACTTGTTTCATCTTCAACTTCTTCTTCATCAACAAAACTTTTAAAAAGTTCTTTTACCCTTCTTTCTCTGTTAAGCAAAGGTTCTTTATATTTTAAAACCAAATTAATTAAAAAAGGGATTGAACAAATTGCATCAAGAATTATCTCTTCACCAAGTTGAATTCTTCTAAAAATTTCTACTTCTTCATCTTTATCAAGAAGAGGAATATGCCCCATTTCTCTAAGATACATCCTAACAGGACTATCAGATCTACTCCATTCTAAAAGCTCTTTATCTTTTAAAATCTCTTCAGCAAGTTCCTCTTTTTTTCTTTCTCTTTCTTCTTCGTTTTTTACTACATCTTCAAGATTTTTGAGTTTTGCAACCTCAGCAGCTGTTTTTAATTTGATATTATTTTCATTAACAGCTTTTAAAATCTCTTTTGTTTGCGGCTTTGTAGGTGCTTTTGGTAAAATATCCACAATTTTTTCATATGTAACAACACCTTTTTTATTATCTTGAAACAGTTTTGTAAGTTCTTTTGGAAGTGCCATTAATTCTCCTTAGAATAAATATAGAAGCCCATAAATAAAGATTATTATCCTCACTTATCGAATTCTTTTAAGAGCGTTATTATACAATAAAGTTTTGGAACATCTTTTGCTTGTATGAAATATATTTTATACAAAAAAGGTTAATTTATGATTAACGGATACTATGACGCAGCCGGAGGAATGGTTACACAGTTTAACAGATTAAATGTTGTTTCAAATAATTTGGCAAATGTTAATACACCCGGCTTTAAACAGGACAATATAATTATCGGCGATTATGAAAGAATCTTTAAAGAAAAAAGAGATCAGCTACCGCTTGAAAACAATACACAAAAAGCTGCCGAATTTTTAAACAGAAACTTAAATAAAGTCCCTATTGTATCAAGCGAATATACAAATTTTTCCATAGGAAATATTCAAAGAACAGGAAATCCTCTTGATGTAGCCTTAAAACAAAAAGATTCTTTTTTTGTAGTCAACGAAAACGGCCAAAAATTAACCCGTGCTGGAAATTTCAATCTAGATAATAATGGATTTTTAATAAATAAAGAAGGCTTTAAAATTCTTAATATAAAAAATAAACCAATACAAATACCTCTCAATGCCAAGAACATTACAATAGACAAAAATGCAAATGTGTATGTGAACGGACAAAAAATAGCCACTCTTAAAATTATCAGCATTAAAAATCTAAACACACTTAAAAAAGTCGGAGACAATATGTGGCAATTTAATCCAAATAATGCAAAAATAGTTACAACAAACACAACTCTACAAGGGTTTTTAGAAAAATCAAATGTAAATCCAATAAAAGAAATGACTGATCTAATCTCTACAAACAGACTAGTAGAACAATATCAAAAAGTAATGACAACATTTATGGATGATTTAAACCGTGACGCAATAGAAAAATTAGCAAATGTTAGAGCATAACAGTTAAGAGTAAATATGTGGATGAATTAATAAGTAAAATAAAATTTCAGTAAAAGTAAGGAGCAATAATGATAAGAAGTTTATACACAGCAGCAACAGGAATGACAGCAGAACAGACACAAATAGATGTAGTATCAAATAATATAGCAAACGTAAACACAATAGGATACAAAAAACAAAGAGCTGAATTTGCAGATCTTTTTTATCAAACAATGGAATATGCAGGAACTTCCACTTCCTCCACAACCCAGTCACCTACAGGAATAAGCGTAGGTCTTGGTGTTAGACCAACTGCAGTTACTAAAATTTTCACACAGGGAAATTTTAAAGAGACACATAATAACTTAGACTTAGCTATTCAAGGAGATGGATTTTTTCAAATTCAAATGCCTGATGGAAGAATCGCTTATACCCGGGATGGTGCTTTTAAATTAGATGCAAACGGAAACTTAGTTACAAGTGACGGATATAAACTTATTCCAAATATCACACTCCCTGCAGACACTGTTCAAGTTTCAATAGGAACAGACGGGACTGTTTCTATTTTGGAAGCCGGGCAAACCCAAATGCAACAAATTGGACAAATCCAACTGGCAAAATTTATAAATCCAGCAGGTCTTCATTCTTTAGGAAGTAATTTATATATAAACACTTCCGCATCAGGTGACCCTATTGTAGATAATCCAGGAAGCAGCGGTCTTGGAAGTATAAGACAGGGATTTCTTGAAATGAGTAATGTTCAGCTTGTTGATGAGATGACAGATTTAATTACCGGTCAAAGAGCATATGATGCTGCAAGTAAAGCAATTACAACAAGTGATCAAATGCTTCAAACTGTAAATAATCTTAAAAGATAGTATAATTAGCCAAAAAGGTTTTTTTATGAAAAAATTTTTCTTTTTATTCATTGCTCTTTTTTTATTTGCCGCTCCTCTTAGTATTAAAGAAGCTTTTAAACCATCTTTCAAAGAAACAAAAAACAATGTAATATTTACTCTTAAAATGGCAAAAGAAATACATATTTACAAAAAATCCTTAAAAGTTTTTGTGGATAATAAACCATATAAAATAACCCTACCACCACCTAAAAAAGACTCTTTTGGAGATGATGTATATTTTAATAAAATAACACTTAAACTTCCTAAAAAAAATATAACTATAAAATATCAAGGATGTAGTGATTTAGTATGTTATACTCCTCAAACAATAACTTACAAAATAAAACAATTTACTAAAAAAACCCAAACACAAAAAATAGTATCTCTTTTCAATAAATCTATTTGGATAATTTTAGGGAGTTTTTTTGTTTTTGGACTACTTCTTAGTTTAACTCCTTGTATTTTTCCAACCATTCCTATTCTCTCAGGACTTCTTGTTAAAAACACCAATAAAAATTCAACTGCTTTTAAAGGATTTTTTATCTCTTTGATTTATGTTTTAAGTATGGCTGTAACTTACACAATAGCCGGAATTTTAGCAGGACTTTTTGGAAGTAACATCCAGGCACTTTTTCAAAATCCCTTTATAATTGTTTCTTTTAGTTTAATTTTTGTAGCCTTAGCACTTAGTATGTTTGGATTTTTTGAAATAGGACTTCCGGCTTCATTACAAACAAAAATAATGCAAAAAAGTAATGCCGCAGGTAACAAAGGCGGAATAATAGGCGTTATGATTATGGGAATTTTATCGGCTTTAATTGTAGGGCCTTGTATTGCCCCTCCTCTTGCGGGAGCATTGATTTATATAGGAAAAACAGGCAATGCCCTACTTGGGGGAGTGGCTTTATTTGTAATGAGCCTTGGAATGGGCGTTCCGCTCTTGATTTTAGGGCTAGGGGCTGGAAAACTACTGCCAAAAGCTGGAAACTGGATGATGGCTATAAATAAAATTTTTGGTGTTGTTATGCTAGGTGTTGCTATTTGGATGATAAGCAGGATATTACCTGAAACTATAACTTCAATTTTATGGAGTATTTTATTTATAGGAAGTGGCCTTTATTTAAATCCTTTTTCAAAAATGCAAAATTATAAAGAAGTTATTGTTAAAACAATCGGATTTTTTCTTATTTTAACGGGAATAATGTTTTTTTATAAACCTTTTTTACACTTAAACAACCAAACAATAATGCAAAAAACAAAATGGCAAAAAATTTCAAATTTAAATGAATTACAAAATATTATCAAAAACAACAAAACCGTTTTAGTTGACTTTAGCGCAAAATGGTGCGTAGCATGCAAGGAACTTGAAGAAAACACATTTTCAAATCCTAAAATAAAAAATATACTAAAAAATTATAAATTAGTAAGAATTGACATTACAAGTCCCGATAAAAATTTAAAAAAAATAATTCAAAAATATAAAATTATAGGACCTCCTGTGGTGCTTATTTTTAAAAATCATAAATTAATCTTAAAAATCACAGGCTATAAACCGCCTAGTAAATTTAAAAAATTACTTAATGAAAATTAGCAAAATTTTTTCTTTTGTCATTTTTTTGTTAAAATTCAAATTAAAAAAGGACCCTTATGAATATTATTACGGGTAAAATATGGAAATTCGGAGACAATATAGATACAGATTTGATTATTCCGGCAAGATATCTTAATACATCTAATCCACACGAACTTGCCAAGCATGTAATGGAAGATGCAGATCCTGAATTTGCAAAAAAAATGCAACCCGGCGATATTATCGTAGCCGGATATAATTTTGGGAGTGGAAGCAGTCGTGAACATGCTCCTATTGCTCTAAAAGCTGCCGGAGTAGCGGCTGTAATTGCAAAAAGTTTTGCAAGAATTTTTTACAGAAATAGTTTTAATATGGGACTTCCTATTTTTGAACTTTTAAATACGGATGAATTTAATGAAGGTAATTTAGTAAAAATTGACCTTGATAAAGGAATTGTTACAAATATAGATACAAACAAAGAATATAAATTTTCTCCAATTCCTCCTTTTATGCAAGAATTAATTGCAGCTGGAGGACTTATAAACTACGCAAAAGAGACTTTAAAGGAAGAGAATGAATAATTATAAAATAGCGGTAATAAAAGGTGACGGTATAGGTCCTGAAATTGTTGATGAAGCTATTAAGGTTTTAGATGCAGTTGCAGGAAAAGAGGGTTTTAATTTAGAATATAATGAATTTTTACTTGGAGGAAGCGCTGTTGATGTATTTGATAATCCGTGTCCTGATGAAACAATTAAGGGTTGTCTAAATTCAAATGCCGTGCTTTTTGGCTCTATAGGAGGAGAAAAATGGGATAATCTGCCAAAAGAAAAAAGACCGGAATTTGGTTTACTTAAACTTAGAAAATCTTTAGGGCTTTTTGCAAATATCCGTCCAGCTATTATTTTTGATGAACTTATTAATGCCTCAACACTAAAACCTGAAGTTATAAAAGATGTCAACTTATCAGTAGTAAGAGAATTAACAGGCGGTATATATTTTGGACAACCAAGAGAAAAAATGGCTGATGTTGCTTTTAATACAATGATTTATACAAAAGAAGAGATTGAGAGAATAGCAGAAGTGGCTTTTGAAGAAGCTATGAAAAGAAGAAAAAAAGTAACTTCGGTTGATAAAGCAAATGTTTTGGAAGTTAGTGAATTATGGAGAGAAACAGTTGAAGAAATTCATAAAAGATACCCTTTAGTTGAACTTGAACATATGTATGTGGATAATGCGGCAATGCAGCTTGTAAGAAATCCAAAACAATTCGATGTTATTTTAACAGGAAATATTTTTGGAGATATTTTAAGTGATGAAGCAAGTATGATTATAGGAAGCATCGGTCTTCTTCCAAGTGCAAGTATAGGTGGAAAAGTTGGACTGTTTGAACCAATTCACGGAAGTGCTCCTGATATTGCAGGACAGGGAATTGCAAACCCTATAGCCACAATTTTAAGTGCAGCTATGATGCTAGATTTCCTAGGTGAGAATAAAGCATCTCAGAGAATAAACACAGCAATTAAAAATGTTTTGCAAGAAGGATATAGAACAAAAGATTTGGCTTCTTTTGATGCAAAAGAAGTTGTCACAACAGAAGAAATGGGAAGTTTAATAGCAGAACATGCCGCTAACTAAAACATATGCAAGAATTTTAGAATCTCAGGGCTTTAAAAAAGATGCCCTTGAGATTTACAAAAAACTTTTAAAACTAAATCCAAATGATAAAGAATTAAAAAAAAATATTAAAAGACTTCAAGAAAGAAAAAAATTTGAAGAGGTAAATATTTTAAAATTACAAGAATTTGATAAAATTAATGAAAAAAACAGATTTGATTTTGAAAATTATTTAAAAGATTTAAAATGGATTTAAAAGAAACTATCTTAGAAACAATTGAAGAAATAGAACAAGATAAAATAGTAGAAGAGATAGTTGATAAAAAAAATTCAAATGAGTGCGACAGAGAATTTTTAGAACATTTAAAGGAAAGAGTTTTAATACTTTTTGACGGACTTCAATCCCCTAATACTGAAAATCTTGAAATAAAACTTGATGTAACCCTAAACTTTTTAGAATATCTTTTAGCAAAGATTGATGAAAAGCTCTCTAAAGAGTGAAAAGTTAAAAGTGAAAAATGAAAATTTAGCATTTTTAAAAAAAATTTTTACTAATTATACAAAAAAAATCTATTTAGTCGGTGGATGTGTAAGAGATGAGATTTTAGGCATCAAATCACATGATTTTGATATAGAAATTTATGATATAACTCCAAATGAATTTGAAAAACTAATGCAAAAAATAGGTGCTAAAGGGGTTGGAAAAAGTTTTTTTGTTTATAAATGGAAAAATTTTGATATAGCACTTCCTAGAACCGAAACTAAAACAGCTAAAGGACACAGAGGCTTTGAAGTCAATTTAACTAATAATAAAAAAGAAGCCTCTAAAAGACGCGATTTTACAATGAATGCTCTAATGAAAAATATCTATACAAATGAAATTCTTGATTTTTGGGGCGGAATTAAAGACATTAATAATAAAATAATCCGCCATATTGATGATGAAAAATTTAAAGAAGATCCACTAAGAGTTTTAAGGGCTATGCAGTTTGCCTCTCGTCTTAAATTCAAAGTTGCAAAAGAGACTGTTAAATTATGTCAAAATATTGATTTAAGTGATTTAAGTAAGGAAAGAATCTATATGGAATTTGAAAAAATGTTCAAATCAAAATATCTCTACTTTGGATTTTACTATTTTATTGTTTTAAAAATTGCAAAAAAGCTATTTAATTTAGAATTTAATTTTAAAGAGTTTTATCATTTAGCCAAAATTTATAAAATAAACCCCCTACCCTCTTTTTTTTTATATCATTTAAGATATTACAAACATCTGCCAATGGAAAAAATAAAAAACGCTTTAAATATGCCTAAAAAACTTATTAAAGAAATTAATATAAAAAAATGCCCGAAAACTGTCACAAACAGATTTTTTTATGCCCTATCTTTAAAGTATCCACTAAAAACTTTTAGCATTTTAAATTTAAATTGCTGTGAAAAATGGATAAAAGAGAATAATTTGTGGGATAAAAAATATAAACCAAGAAATATTGACCCTAAAAATCCAAGAGAATCCATTCTTAATGAAATCAGAAGTTATGATATAATTTATATAAAAAAAGGCAATAGATGAAATATACTCTTTTAATCGATTGTGACGACAAGAAAGGTCTGGTTTATAAAATTTCAAAAGTTTTATATGAAAATGATTTTAACATAGAAACACAACAGGAATTTGTTGATAAAGAGAATAACAAATTTTTTTTCCGTGCTGTAATTGCGGGAGTTGTTGATAAAGAAAAATTAAGAAATGAAATATTAAACGAAATTGACTGCGCAAACATCAAAATTCACAAAAAAAGAAAAAAAAGGGTTTTTATTTTAGCTACAAAAGAGGCTCACGCTCTTGGAGATATTTTAATAAAACAATATAGCGGCGATTTGGATATAGAAATTTTAGGGGTAATTGCTAATAGAGACAATTTAAGAGATTTAGTTGAAAAATTTAATATTCCTTTTCATTATATCCCGGCAGAAAATAAAACAAGAATAGAACACGAAAATGAGATGTTAAAAATCATTAAGCCTACTAATCCTGATTTTATTATTTTGGCTAAATTTATGAGAATTTTAACACCTAATTTTGTTGAAAAATTCCCAAACAAAATAATAAACATCCACCACTCTTTCCTGCCGGCATTCATAGGTGCAAATCCATACAAACAAGCCTATGACAGAGGTGTGAAAATCATAGGAGCAACCGCCCATTTTGTAAACAACAACCTTGATGACGGACCTATTATAGAACAGGATATTACAAGGGTTAATCACGAAATGAGCTGGGAAGAAATGAGAATACAAGGCAGAGATATAGAAAAAATAGTCCTTAGCCGTGCTATAAAAAAAGCTATTGAAGACAGAATTTTTGTATATGCAAATAAAACAATTATTTTATAAAAATGAAAAAAACAGAAATAAAACAAAAAATTTTAAAAGAGAGACTTAAAAATGTCTTTTCTAAAAATCCCAAAAAAATAGCAAGAATTTTAGAACATATCATCAAAAGGCAAAAAAATGTTTAATATTGTTTTAATTAATCCTCAAATTCCGCCAAATACCGGAAATATAGGAAGACTTTGTGTCAATGCAGGAGCGAAACTTCACCTAGTTAAACCTCTTGGATTTGATATAAGCGAAAAAGCCGTTAAAAGAGCCGGACTTGATTATTGGGAAAGACTTGATTTGAAAGTATGGGAAAATATAGATGAGTTTTTTAAAAAAAATGATATTAATAAAATGCACTTTGCTACTACAAAAACAAATAAGCCCTATTTTAAAGCAAAATTTAATAAAGAAGATTTTATAGTTTTTGGGAGTGAAACAAAAGGAATTGACGAAAATATCTTAAATAAATATAAAGACCAATGTATAACCATTCCTATGACAGATAAAGGCAGAAGTCTTAATTTAGCCGTTAGCACAGGAATAATTTTATATGAGGCCATAAGACAAAATTTTGATGACTTTAAGGTATAAAAATGTTTCAAAAATCTTTACTTAAAAATTTTGTAAAATCTTTTAAAACTCCTAATTTTGATAAAATTTATGAATTTGTCACCAAAAACAAATTTATAGCAGAAGACGCAAACGGCGCCGAGTTTTTAGCTCTTTTAGGAAAATTTTTAAATTGGAATTACAAAAGAGAGGTTAAAAACTCTACCGATTCCAAAAAAGCAGATGGGGTAATTTTTGATAAAAACAATAATCCAATTGCCATAATTGAATTAAAAAGTAGCAATAAAGATATTTCAAACAGAGATATTATCGCCCAAGCATTTAGATACAAAAATGAAAAACCTAATTGTGAGTATGTTTTTATTTCCAATTTTAAACAATTTGATATTTACATAGACAGCAGTGATAAGTGCTTTTCTATTGATTTGACTAAAAGAGAAAATTATCCTATTTTATACGCTTTGACAAATCAAAACATTATTCAAACCCACGCTCTTGCAAAGCTAAAAGAAAACTCAAAAACTCAAGAGGAAATAACAAAAGAGGTTTATAAAAAATATAGTGAATTTAGATTAAATCTTATAAATAATTTACTTAAAAACAATCCAACTATTTCAAAAGAAGAAATTTTACACGCTGTAAATAAACTACTTGATAGATTTATGTTTATTTTATTTGCCGAAGATAGAGGATTGATTCCTGCTAACACTATTTTTACAATTATTAAACATTACGAAGAAACTCATAAATGGGGAGATGAAACACCTTTATACGAATATTATAAAAAATATTTTCAATTTATCGATAAAGGAAATGAAAAACTAAATATCCCAAAATATAACGGAAATCTATTTAAACCCGATAAATTAGTAGAAAGTTTAATAATTGATAATGAAATTATAAAAGATGATTTAGCTACTTTATCGGCTTATGATTTTAGTGAAGATATAGATGTTGAAGTTTTAGGGCATATTTTTGAGCAGTCTTTAAGTGACTTAGAAGCTATTAAAGAAGAGCTAATCGAAGGTCATAAAATAGTAGATAAAAGAAAAAAAGATGGAGTTTTTTATACTCCTAAGTTTGTAACAGAGTTTATTGTTAAAAATACGGTAGAAAAACTTTGTGAGGAGAAAAAGCGAGAATTAAAACTACAAAAGCCGACTATAAAAAAACTTCATAAATATAGAGAATTTTTGGATAATCTAAAAATAGTAGACCCTGCTTGTGGAAGTGGAGCATTTTTAAATGCTGCATTTAGATACTTACTAAAAGAGCACGAATTTATAAAAAATGAACTTATAAAAAGCGGGGCAAATCTGTTTGAATTTATGGATGTGGATAAAGAAATTATAGAAAAAAATCTTTTTGGAGTGGATATAAATGAAGCAAGTGTAGGAATTACAAAACTTAGTCTTTGGCTTCAAACTGCAAAAAGAGATAGGGCATTATCTGATTTATCATCAAATATAAAATGTGCAAATTCCCTAAGTGCTGATTGGAATGAACTTTTTGCTGAAATTATGAGTAAAGGCGGATTTGATGTGGTGATTGGAAATCCTCCTTATGTAAGACAAGAGAGGATAAAAGATATAAAACCTATTCTAAAAAAACTCTATAAAGTGTTTAGTGGTACAGCTGATTTATTTGTCTATTTTTATGAATTAGCTTACAATATTTTAAAAGAAAATGGGCTTAATGGATTTATTTGCTCTAATAAATTTTTTAGAGCAAAATATGGTAAAAATTTAAGGGAACTAATTTTAACAAAAACTTCTATAAAAAATATTGTGGATTTTAGCGGGGTAAAAGTTTTTGAAGATGCTTCGGTTGATAGTGCCATCACAATTTTAAAAAAAGGCTATAAAAAAGATAATATTTTTAAAGTTTGTCTAAAAGATTTTCAAAACTGCTTTGAAATGAAGCAAGATGATTTAAGTATAGATAGTTTTGTTTTTGTAACTCCAAAAGAGCTTGAAATTAAGAAAAAAATAGAAAAACTTGGCACTCCTTTAAAAAATTGGGATATTAAGATAAATTTTGGAATTAAAACAGGGCTTAACGAAGCCTTTATTATTGATGAAGAGAAAAAGAATGAGTTAATCAAAAAAGATAATAAAAGTGCTGAAATTATTAAGCCACTTTTAAGAGGTAGAGATATTAAAAAGTATGAGTGTGATTTTAAGGGGTTCTATTTAATAAATACTCACAATAATCCATCGGTTGATGTAAATAATTATCCGGCAATAAAAGAACATCTTTATAAATATTTTGATAAATTAGCAAAAAGAAGTGATAAAGGAGCAACTCTTTATAACCTTAGAAATTGTGCCTATTTAGAAGATTTTGAAAAAGAAAAAATCGTCTTTTCAAGAATTGTAAAATCACCTCAATTTTGCTTTGATACAAAAAAATTTTATATAGAAGCAACGGGTTATATTTTAACAGGAGAAAATTTGAAATATATAACAGCTTTTTTAAATTCAGATTTTATATATAAAATATTTTATAAATTCTATTCAGGAGGTGGAATTGATGGGGAAATTAAAATCAATAAATTTGAAAAACTCCCAATTCCAAAACTAACTAAAAATGAGCAACAACCTTTTATCAATTTAGTTGATATAATTTTAACTTCAAAAGAGAAAATCAAAAAATATAAAAAATATCTTGATAAACTAACCCCAACTGAAAAAATAGAAATTTTAGATGAGATTGAAAAGTTAGAAAAAAAAGTAAATGAATCTATTTCAAAAATTGATGAAATGGTTTATAAACTTTATAATTTGAATAATGAAGAAATAAAAATAATAGAAAAATTTTGACGCTAATCAATGAAAAAAAATTAATTTTATTATATGATTTAAAAAAAGGCAAAAAATGACTTTTGAAAAATTCGAAAATGAAGTAAATACACTAAAAAAATTTTTTTCTATACATTGTAATGATAAACATACAAATCAAAAAAAAGAAGATTATGTTGTACCTTATTTAGATAATTCTTTAAAATTTGAGGTGTCTTTATGTGAAGAATGTCATAATTTATTGCAATATGCAATTTCAAAACTTCAAGAATGTCCTAATGATCCAAAACCAAAATGTAGAAAATGTCCAAACACCTGTTATGATAAAGACAAATATAAACAAATGGCAAAAATAATGAGATATTCCGGAATGAAATTAGGTATGACAAAAGCAGCTCAAAAACTAAAAAAAATGTTTATCAAATAATTAAAAAGAATTAAATGTTTTTAAATAGGCAATAGCTTCCCAGAAAAGAGCTTCGGGAATTGATTTTCCAAGCCTCATTCTAAGTTCAAAATCCATCATATTTTTTAAAAGTTTATAATAATCTTTTTCTTTAAACTTTACAGCCAGACTAACCCTTTGCCTCTCTATATTAAACGGTAACTGATAACCTAAAAGACCTTTTAAAGAAGAATTTCCTGTTTTTTTAATATAAAGATGATATTTGTATAAATCTTTTATATAACGCGTTATAGCACTTAAAAACCTTGTGAAATCCACTTTTATAAGAATATTTTCTAGTTTTTCTTCAAAATCTTCCCCTTTTAAAATAGAAACGATAATATCCTCAAACGTATCTTCTTTATATAAAAAAGCAAGTTCTTTTACATCATTTACGCTTATATCTTTTTTGTAAAGAGAAAGTTTTTCAAGCTCTTTTTCCAAAAACAAAGGCTCAATACTTTTTATAAGAAACATTTTTGCTTCTTTACTTAGAGTGATATTTAATTCATTTGATTTTTCATCAATAAATATTATAAGTTCTCTTATATCGGGCTCAAAAAATCTGACAACAGTTTTAGTTAATTTAGGCAATTTATTTCCATAATAGAAAAAAAAGAGAGATGAATTACCATTTTTAAAAAGTTTATCAATATTTGGAGGAATTTTATTGTGTTTTATAATTAAAATATTTTGCCCTCCAAACAAAGAATTTTCACTAAGATGAATTTTTGCTTGTTCATAATTATATTCATCATAAGACATTTTTATAATATTTTCATTTTTATATTTTTTTAACAATTTATTTTCATATTTTTGAAGATAAAACTCATTTCCATAAAAAATAACCTTTTTAGGAATCTCTTTTAGGGAATCAAATTCTTTTTTATACATCTGTTTTTGCATAACCTTTTATTTTGGCTGTGCCTATATTTACACTATCAATTTCTATATTTACTTTTTCAAACAAATCAAACTTAGCCCTGTTTTTAAGAAATATTCTAGCCCCTAAAAGTTTATCTTCCGTTATTTTTGCAATAGGAGGGATTTGGACATCTTCAATAATTCCTTCAAACTCATCCCTTATATGCTTAGCGGCAAATCTGGCATATTTTCTGTCATAAAAATCCCATTCTACTTTCATAGCTTCTCTTTCAAGTTCACTTATTTTTACAACCAAAGCTTCTATATTTCTTAAAATATATTCCAATTGTTTTTTATCTTTTTTGATAGTTGCTTTTAAAATTCTGTGCAAAGTAAGGTCTGAGTATCTTCTAATAGGAGATGTAAAATGAGAATATCTCTCAAATCCCAAGGCATAATGGCCTGTATTAACCGCGTCATATCTAGCCTGTTTTTGAGAACGGATTATAAGTTTATCCACATATTTTTTAATTCCAAGATCATTGGCCTGTTTTTGGATATCTTCTACAATTTTTACAAAATTTTTTTCATCCTCTTTTACATCTATTCCAAGTGCTACTAAGGATTGATAAAGCTCATCAATAGTAACTTGTGAAGGCTTATCGTGAACCCTAAAAATTCCAAAATCTATCAAATTTGCAGCAGCTTTATTGGCTAAAAGCATACAATCTTCTATAAGTTTATGAGAAGGAGTTTCCTGTTCTAAAGAAACATTTTTAATTTCACCATTTTCATCAAGTTCCATTTTTATTTCATCACTTGCAAAATCTAATCCTGTTTTTAATCTTTTATTTCTTATATGCTTAATTTTCTCCCATAAAGGCAAAAGCCAGGATAAAATTTCATCATCAACTTTATCTTTATTTTCAAAATTTTTTTCTAAAAATTTATCTATTGTTTCATAAGAGTATTTTCTTTTTGACTTTATAATTGCTTCAAAAAGTTCTTCTTTTATAATTTCATTTTTTTCATTAAGAGTTAATTTAAAAGTAAAGGCAAGTCTTTCTTCATTTTCTTTTAAAGAGCACATATTTTCACTAAGCTCACGAGGGAGCATAGGAACAGATTTATGTGGAAAATAGATACTAAACCCTCTATTTTTAGCCTCTTTATCAATATTTCCATTTAAATAAACATATTCACTCACATCTGCTATAGCCACAAAAAGTTCATTTTTTTCTTTATCAAAATAAATAGCGTCATCGTGGTCTTTTGCAGTTACAGGGTCTATTGTGCAAAAAGAAAGTTCAATTAAATCAACTCTATTTGGATAAAAAGATTTATCAATATAATTTCCAAACGCTTTTGCTTCATTTAATGCTTTTTTGCTAAATTCTTCTTTTTTATTATAAAGAGCAAGCGAAATTTTTTCATCAACCAAAGGGTCATCCAACACACCTAAAACCTCTTCTATTTTAGAAGTATAGTTATTAACTTTAAAAACAGCCCCTTTTGGAAGAGATTTAAAAATCTTTTTTTTCTCATTTACAAAAACTTCAAGATCTGTTTTTATATTTTTTAAAACAGGCTCTTTTTTGCCATTCTTTATTTTAAAATCAAGATAAACAACACTTGTTAAGAATGCTTTTTGTAAAATATAGATAACTTTTACTTTTGGCCTTCCTTTTTTAAAAAGCTTTTTTGCTATTACAAAATCACCGTTACTAGCTCCATTTAAATCATAGCTTTCTATTAAATAATCTTTCTCTTTTACTCCAAAAGGAACTAAAAAGCCAAAACCTTTTTTGGTAATTTCAACCTTTCCTACTCTAAAAGAAGATTTTAATTTAATAATTTTTCCATCACTTAAAACATTAATAGCTAAAAGGTCATTAACTAAATCCCTTTTATCCCTTGGAATATCTTTACCTTCAAGACCTTTTACAAGTTTATATAAAAATTCTTTCATTAATTTTCCTCAACCATATCCCAAGCATCCAAAAAAGAATTTTCGTTTAAATTATATTTTTTAATAAGTTCTAAGGCTTTATCTTTTGCATTTTCTTCATCTTCTAATAAATTCACAGCTTCTCTTAATATCTTAAGACTCGCCGCATATTCAACATATTCCGCTCTCTCTTCTGGTGAATCAATATTTGCTATAGGTTCAATTAAATCTTTACTAAAATGCCAGTGTTTAAAAATTTCTGCAGTTACATCAGAAGTAGTAGCACCTACATATTTTTTTTCTATTTCGTATCTATTTTCAATATTTAGCTCATTTTTAAACTCTTCAGCCTGAGCTTGCGAATTTAAAACTAATGAGATAACAACGGCTCCAACATCAATTAAAAACGAATCAGTAGCTATAATATCAAGTTTTGAACGTTCTTTTTTGTACCAATTAAGAGCAAGCGCATTTCTTTTAATAGAAACATCATGAAAACGACTTTCTGTAATGCCATAAGCACTTAAATCAAATTTTAAAGCATTTCTAACAGCAAAAGAGATTACAAATCCTTTAACAGTACTCATTCCAAAAAGAGAAACAGCCTGATCGATTGTTTTTATCTGCCTTGTAAATCCATACAAAGGAGAATTTGCAGCTTTTAATAAATTAGCTGTAATTAAAGGATCATCCTTAATTACATTAACCAAATCTTTTATTGATGCATTTGGATCATTTGTTATTTTTTGAACTTCTAAAACACTATTAGGTAAAGGCGGCAAATTTTTTATTTGCACCAAAATTAAACTATTTATCATTTAAACTCCTTAATTTTTCTTCTATTATATCATTTTGCCCATAAGAATTAATATATGCATTTAATATTTTTTTTGCTTTTTTAGTTTTCTTTTCTTTTAATAAAATATTTGCAAACAAAATCCAACTTTTATATGAAGAAGGATTTATATTATTTGCTTTTAAAGCCCATATTTGTGCATTTGTTAAATCTTTTTTTTTAAAATAAATTTTTGAAATAAGAATAGCTAAATCAAAATTTTTCATAGTATTGAATTTTTGTATAAGAGTTTTCAAATCAGGCGTTTTTTCTACTATTTTTATAGTATCAATATTTACATTATGATTTATTTGAATTTCTTTTATTTTATTTTTCTTATGATTGTTTTCCTTTTTTGGAATATTTTTTTTAGAAATAGATTTTTTACTATTTTTATTTTGTTGAAATTCTTTTTTAGTTAAAAGTATTTTAGATAAATTTGGCAAAATAAAATGAAAACTTTTAAGAGATTTATTTTCTTCTTTACTTTTGTTTTTAATATTTTCTATTTTTTTAACAATTTTTTTTTCTGATTTTCTTTTTTTTATTTCTTTTTGTTCTGTATTATTATGTTTTACGTTTTTTTTTATTTTTTGTATTTTATCTAAAATAAAAAATCCTGATAAAAATAGAATTATTATACTTATAATAACAGCATATTTAAACAATATATGTTTATAATAAAGTTTTTCAAATTTATCATATCTATGCATTAATTGCCTTTAAATCCATTATGGCAATATATATATATTTGTTTTTTATTTTTTTTAAATTAAATTTATAGGGATTTTTATTATAAAAATAATCCATTACATCAAAAAGTTTATAAATCATTTGATTAGTAGCCCTAAGAGAACCTTTGGTATATTTATAAATAAGCTTTAAATTATTTTTTGTAAACATTGAAGCTATTTCATTATAATTATTTTTTAAAAGTTTACTAAATATAAAATTTTCCATTTCTACTTTGCTTACACTTTTGACATGAATAATAGAGTTAATTCTGGTTTTAAAATGTTTTTTTGCAAGAAGTTCAGATACATTTGTGTCATGGGTAGCAAAAACAATGGTTATATTACCTTTATCTGCATAAATTCTAAGATTTTCCCATGTATCCGCTTTTAAAAGTTGCGCCTCATCTAAAAGTAAAATATGATGCTTTTTGATATCCAGTTCTTTTATAAGTTTTAAAATAGAATCTATTTCCATATAAGGATTACTAACAAAAAAAACATCTTTTTTTGTTTTAAGCTGCTCATAAATACTTCTTAATAATAAACTTTTACCACTTCCAGCCTCACCTGTTAAAAGTATCATTTTTTCTTTTTGATTTATTCCAGCTAATAAATCAATTTTTATTTTTTCAGAAGAAGTAAGAGGAATATATTTCTCCGGATCAACAACATCTCTAAATAAATTTTTAGCCTCAGCGAATTTTACCAAAGCCTAAATCCCTTAATGTTGTTTGTTTATGAAGATTAATAATATGCGGTGTTATAACAAATACAAGTTCTTTTTTAGAAGTAATTTCACTTTTAGAAGAAAAAAGATATTTTATTAAAGGTATTTCTTTTAATACAGGAACACCATTTACCTCAAATTGTCTATCAGTTGTTATTAATCCTCCTAAAACCAAAGTTTGATTATTTTTAAGTCTTACAATACTGAGCATCGTATTATCTTTTGTATCAGGAGGCATATTTCTATTAGCATTGTTTAACTGGGTTAAATTCCTAAAAGCACTAATTGTAGGCTGTATACTTAAGACTATATTACCACTGTCACTTATTTGAGGTGTAATATCAAGGACTATTCCTACAAATTTAGAACCGATTGTATACTGAGTGGCAGGAGGTGTATTTGGATTACTTACTACAGAAGATGCATATTTATAATAAATAGTGCTTCCTACACTTATAATTGCCTTTTGATCATTAAGAGTCATAATCTTAGGATTTGAAATAGAATTTACATTTCCGTTTGTAGAGAGAAAATTCAAAAGTCCATTTATACTAAAAGTAGCGGAATTAAATACAGATAAAGATCCGCCTATATATTTACCTCTTAAAGGAACATTTTGTTTATTTATACTTAAGGCAAGTTGAGCCCAATTAATACCTGTTTGATGAGAAGCAGACAATTCTACACTGTAAATATGAACATCTATTAAAACTTCTTTTTGAAGATTATTCATTAAATTAGAGACATATGAATCTACTGCTTTTAACTGTTTCATAGTTCCCGTAACAACAACTAATCCTGCATCTTTATTGATAATTGGAGAAAAAGTATTAAGATCATTCAATTTTAGCATAGAATAATTAGGATCAATTTTTATATTACTTTTTAAAAGAATAGATATTTGTTGTTTTAATTTACTCCAAAAATTAAAATTATAATTATTTGTCACTTTATTATCAGACGAATCTAAATTAGAACTTCCGCTCCTGCTAGATGAAATAAAATTAATTTTATATGTTTTAGTTTTAAAATAACTTATTTCAATAGTATTGTTTTTTAATCTATAAAAAAGATTTTTTTGAGTTAAAATAATATTTAATATTTGATTTAATGTAAAATTTTTAATTCGTATATAAGGCATTTTTTCTTTTGCTATTTGTTTAGCTATATCATCTTTATAAACAATATTTATATTACACTTTTGAGTAAGAAGCAATTTTAAAAAAGAATTTATACTTAAGCGTTCTTGTTTATTCATACTATTTGCATAACTAAAAAATTTATTTTCACATCCTCCTGCAAACAAAAAAATACTTAAAAACACAAATATCAATATTTTTTTCATTAATTTTCCTTTATCCCTGGAATTTTTTTATTAATAGTTTTTGTAATAATTTTACTTTTATATTCTAATATTATTTTATCTAATATAATTTTTTTCACTTTATAATATTTTTCAAAAACATCTCCTTTTTTAACCCACTTTTTATAGCTTTTTATTAATTTATTTCCTAAATATTTATTTATTAAAACATATGCACTTTTATTAAACACGGATATCAATTTAATATTTATTCTTTTCTCAAGCCCAGAAAATACTTTTATTTTTTGAGCCCCTTTTATTATAATTTTTTTCTCAAAAGGAGCTTTTATTTTATTAAATTGTTTTAATTCAAAATGATAATGCACCAACTCACTCGTATAATTCAGATATTTATTATTACCAGCAAAAAGAGTGCATACTAAAACACTTATTAAAAATAATAACTTTTTCATAGTTTATATCCATACAAAGAGAATTCTATATAATATTTATTTGGTGCTATAATTTTAAAATCATTAACCCTTATAAGAGGTTTTATATTTTCGTATTTATACATATAATAAATAAAATTTTTATATGTACCTTCAAGATTTAAGGCAAAATTTATTTTTTTAACAATCAACTTATTGGATAAAATATTTTTTTGAATACTTTTATTCTCATCATATAAATTTTTTACAAGTTTAACCTCAAGACCCCCAGCTTTTGCATCAATTATACTGTTTTTAACAAATTGACCCCATTTTTGTTTATTAAAATGTGTAAAATCGAGCAGATTTACAAGCTGAGAATAATACATTCTATTTTTATTTAATGTAATAAGTTGCGTATGCATTTGTTTTAATTCTCTTTGTATTCTTATGTTTTGAGCCTTAAATCCATTAAGTTCCATAATATTTTGATTTAAATTTTGTGTAAATTGTTTAAATTTTTGTTCATTTGAATTTGCAAAATCAGAAGCTTTTGGAGTTATAAAATAAAATATAATGAATCCAACAGTTAAAATAACAGCTAAAAGAGTATAATAAAACTCTTTTTTACCTTTAAGTTCATAATAAGAATCTATTTTATCGAAAATAGTTATATTCATTCTTCAATCCTAATAGTTGTGGTATATTTATTATTTTTTTTAATAATCTTATCAAAATAAACATTAAATCCGCTATTTACCAAAGCATTTATAAATTTTGCTATTTTATCATCATCATAACTATAAACATTCATTAAATAAATATCATCTTTATAAGACATAGTTTTAAGAAAAATATTATATTTATTCATTAACATAGTCAAATCGACAACTTCTTGAGATTTTGGTAAATAAGAAAATTTGAACTTATAAATATTATTTATAAGATTTTCATAATTATTGATTGCTTCTTCATTCTTTTTAATGTCTTTTTCTACATATTTTATATCTTTTTTATATCTTAAAATTCTACTCTTTAAAATATTTTTTTGAAGATTTATTTTATTAAGTTTTAATTTTGTATTTATAGCTCTTTTTTTAAAGTTTAAGCCTTTTATATACAAATAAAAAGGATATGAAGAAAAAAGAGCTGTTATAGCAACTGTAGATAAAAGTAAAATACCGGAAGTTCTATATATAAATTTTGGTTTTCTTAAAAACAAAGAATAATTATATTTTAAATTATTTGTTTTATAAGCATAGGAACTCTCAAGCATTCCTAAAAATAAAAATGGATCTACTAAAAGTCTATCTAAATTATATTTTTCATAAAACTCAAAACCAAAAGATTTTATATTTAAACTTTTTTTAATATAATCATTAATACCAGGAATAGTACCATATTCTGATGTTATAAAAATCCTATCAATTTTATCAATATTATAATTCTCAATAACATTAAGAATTTGTTCGTTTATAAGATATATTCTTTTTTGGAATTCTTCAGCAATAGTTTTATATATAATATTTTCTTTATTAAAATATTTCTCTTTTAGAAATCCTTTTTTAGAAAGAAGTTTTTGAAATAAATTTTTATCAAAATTTTTAATTTTTAACTCTTCTAATCTATCATAAATTTTATTAAGTCCATCACTTATTGTATTTATATATAAAAGCTCTCCTTCTGAATAAAAAGTAAAAAATATTTTATCAAATAAAACCACAACAAAAACATCATCTGCTTTTTGTAAAATATTCTCATCATAAAGTGTTTTATAAGCAAAAGCCGGAAAAGAAATATAATCTATATATCCAGCTTCTTTTAAAATATAATCATAACTACTTTTTATATAATTTTCAGGAACAATAACTGTTTGAATTAAAATTTCTTTTTCATTGTTTAATTTATCAATAATTTTATATTTTATAATATATTTTTCGGTTTCTGAAAGACCTGCTTCTTCATAAACTTTTGTTTCAATAAAAGCCTCTAAATCTATTTTTTCTAAAACAGTACTTTCTATAGTGAAATTATAAAAAATAGCATCTTCTATTGGAACATAACTTGATAAAAGAGCTTGAGATTTTAAATTTTCCCGATAAATTCTAAGAAGTTTTTTATCATTATATAGTATATAACGTTCTTTATTTTTAACACCTATGACTTTATTATAATCATAATTATACCTATTGTTTAAAAATCCAAAATCAAATTTTTTAATCTTTAAATTCATAACCTATTTCTTTTAATATTTTTTTATTTTTACTCCAATGAGGAACAACTTTTACAAAAAGCTCTAAATAAATTTTTTTAGAACTAAATTCTTCTAAAAGTTTTCTAGCATATATACCTATCTCTTTTATTTTTTTACCTTTTTTTCCTATAATCATCCCTTTTGGGGAAGTTCTTTCGACTATAATTGTAGCATAAATTTTATCTAAACTATCGTATTCTTCTATTTTATCTATTATAATATCTGTTTCATATGGGAGTTCATCACCTAATTTTTCAAAAAGAGCTTCACGAATTAACTCTTTATAAATATCTTTTATATTTTCTGTAGAAATAATTTCAGGGTCATAATAGTAAGGATGTTCTGGTAAATACTTAACTATAGTATCAAGCAACTCTTCTTTTCCTTCTCCACTAACAGCACTAATCGCAATAACATCTAAAGCTTTGCCTAAATTTTTATATTCTTTTATTCTTTTCTCTACTTCCTCTTTATTTACTAAATCTGTTTTAGTTAAAACAACAATATGAGGAATATTTTTTTTATTAAGTTCTAAAAACCATTTATATCCATCTAAATTATCTTTTACATCTGCTAAAAATAAAACCAAATCACTATCACTTAATGCTTTTAGTGCCTCTTTTAACATAAATTTATTTAATAGTTTTTCTTTTTCGTGAAGCCCTGGAGTATCAAGCAGGATTATTTGGTTATCATTATGCATAACTATAGCATTTACTCTTTTTCTACTGGCATTTGCTTTAGGAGAAACAAGAGCTATTTTCTCTCCTAAAAGCCAATTAAGAAGTGTTGATTTCCCGGCATTTGGTTTACCTAAAATTCCTACAAAACCGCTTTTTATCATTATTTTTTACCTTCTTTTCCTTTTTCTATTCCCTGTCTTTTTTATAAAATATATTTTGTTATTTCTTCATTTTCTACTATATCGTCCAATTTTTCATTTACATAAGATTTTGTAATTACAAAATCACTTCCAAGATATTCATCTGCATTAAAATTAATGTCCTCTAATACTTTTTCTATAACAGTATGAAGTCTTCTTGCACCTATATCTTCTGTTTTTTCATTTGCTAAAAATGCAAATCTTGCAATTTCTCTTAAAGCTTCTTCTTCAAAAACCAACTCAACTTTTTCAACTTCAAGAAGTTTTTGATACTGTTTAATTAAAGAGTGTTTTGGAGTTGTTAAAATTTTATATAACGCTTCCTCATCCAAAGAGTTAAGTTCAACCCTTAAAGGAAATCTACCCTGAAGCTCTGGAATCAAATCACTAGGTTTACTTACATGAAAAGCTCCAGCTGCAATAAACAAAATATGATCCGTATTAATATAACCATGTTTCGTATTAACAGTGCTGCCTTCCACTATTGGAAGTAAATCTCTTTGTACACCTTCTTTGCTTGGATCTTGTCTTGTATTCCCTGTTGCTGCGATTTTATCTATTTCATCAATAAAAATAATTCCGTTTGCCGCTCTTTTAAGAGCTTCTTTTTTTACATCGTCTTTATTAATAATTTTATCTGCTGCTTGTTTTTGTAAAAGTTCTTTTGCTTCTTTTACAGTAACTTCTTTTTTTTCTTTATTTTTATTAAATACCCCTATAATTTTTACAATAGATTCTTGTGCTTTTATCATATCAGGCGGCAAAGAGTCATCCATAGCCATATCTTCATCAAGTTCTATTGTGATTTTAAGATGGTCAACATCTCCTTTTTTTACTCTCTCTTTCATTTTTTCAAAAGTTTTTTGATACTCTTCTTGTTTTGCCTGAGGTGCATTTTTTGGAAGAGGAGGAAGAAGTTTTTTTGTAATTTCATTAATAACTTCTTCTTCAATTTTTTCTTTTGAGTTTTCTTGCATCTCTTTTCTTACTAAATTAATAGCATTATTAACCAAATCCCTAATCATACTCTCAACATCTCTTCCAACAAACCCTACTTCTGTATATTTGCTAGCTTCAACTTTTACAAATGGCACTTTCATCATTTTTGCCATTCTTCTTGCAATTTCTGTTTTACCAACCCCTGTTGGTCCTATCATAAGAATATTTTTTGGCAAAATATCATCCTGCCACTCTTTTGATAATTTTAATCTTCTGTATCTGTTTCTAAGGGCAATTGCTATTGTTTTTTTAGCATTTTTTTGCCCTACCACATATTCATCTAAATATGCAACAATATCTTTTGGAGTTAAATTCATTTTAGTCCTTTAAACTTAAAAGTGTAATATTCGTATTTGTATATATGCAAAGCTCCCCTGCTATTTGAAGAGATTCTCTTACAAGTTTTTCAGGCTCTAATTCAGCGTGCCTATCCAATGCTCTTGCCGCTGAAATAGCAAAATTTCCACCGCTTCCAATAGCCGCTAATTTTCCATCTTCGGGTTCAACAACATCCCCGTTACCTGAGAGAATAAAAATATGTTTTGTATTTAAAACAATCATCATAGCTTCAAGTCTTCTTAAATATTTATCTCTTCTCCACTCTTTTGCAAAATCAACAACTGATTTAAGTAAATCCCCTTTTCTGTTTTGAAGATGTTTTTCAAACATATCAAATAAAATAAAAGCATCAGCCGTACTTCCTGCAAATCCAGATAAAACTTTCCCATTATAAAGTGTTCTTACTTTTTTTGCATTCCCTTTTAAAACAGAATTACCGAACGTAACCTGTCCATCTCCACCTATAACTGCTACTCCGTCTTTTTTATATCCAAGTATAGTTGTAGCTTCTAAATGAATATTTGCCATTATTCACCTTCTACTTCAAGATTTAATTTTGCACTTATTCCATGCCCTAATTTTACATCAATTTCATAGCTTCCGGGCGCTTTTATTGTAGTATGAGCTATATGTTTTTTATCTATATCAAAACCTTTTTCATTTAGCATATTTGCTATTTCCTTATTTGTAACAGAGCCTATTAGCTGGCCGTTTGCCCCTAATTTATGTTTAATAACAAATTTAGTGTTTTCCATTGTTTTTTTAATTTCGCCAAATTCATTAATTTCAGCTTCCATTTGGGCTTTTCTTTTAGCCTCTTCTTTTTGCCACTCTTCAATTACCTCTTTTGTAGCAGTTTTTGCAAAACCTTTTGGAATTAAAAAATTTCTTGCATATCCATCTTTTGCGTTTTTAATTTCTCCAGCTTTTCCTAAACCTTTTACATCTTTTATTAATAAAATTTTCATAAATTACCTTTTTTATTTGAATTTTACTAAAATTTAGGTAAAATTGCAAAGAAGTGCTTTAATCTTAATGTAATAAAGGACGAAAAAATGCCAAAAATAGTGCCTCTAAATGAAGAAGTCACCTTTGAAGAGGTAGGAGTGGTCGGCAGACCGATTATAAGTAAAACCGATTTAAAAGGTATAATTACATTTGTTAATTCAGCATTTTGTAAACTTGCTGGATATGACAAATCAGAATTAGTAGGAAAACCTCACAATCTAGTAAGACACCCTGATATGCCAAAAGCGGCTTTTAAAAAATTATGGGAAACTATTGAAAAAAATGAGCAATGGAGAGGCTTTGTAAAAAATTTAAGAAAAGACGGGAAATATTACTGGGTAGAAGCTACAATTCAGCCTATGTTTGATGAAAACGGAAATAAAGTTGGATATATAAGTGCCAGAAAACCGGTTTCTGAAAAAGATAAGGAAAAATACGAAAAGTTATATAAAGAACTTACACAGAAGGAAGAAAAATGATAATAATTTTTCAAAACAACCAGATAACAGCGGTGGATAAAAAACTTTTACAGATTTTGAATTGCTCATTAACAGATATAAGTGAAAAAATTTCTCAGCTTGATTTAGCACTAAGCAGCCTCCAACAGACTCAAATCACAATAGAAAATAAAAATTTTGATGTAAAAGAGATACCTGTTATAAGCATAGATGATTTACATATTTATGAATTAGAAACAAAAACCGAAAATAATGAAATTTCTTTAGAAAATATTTTTTCCACACAAATAAAACCACTCTCATCCGAAGAAACACAAAAAAAAGAACAAGAAGTTATAGAAGTTCCTTCTTTAGAACACTCATTTGAGATTAACCCGACAAAAGAGTTACCCCCAGAACCACTCTCTCAAACAATTCAGCCAGTGCCTTTAGAAATTGAAGAAGAGCCTAAAGAAATTTCAATTATTTTTGACGATGAATTTGAAGAAATAGAAAAAATACTCTCTTTAAATAATGAAAAAGCAAAAAAACTGATATTAGAAGATTTAGAAAAAGCAGCTAATGATTTTGAAATGGATATTGAAACCATTAAAGAATTATATAGCGATCTTATGAGTCAGATAGAAACAAATAAAAACGCTTTTTATAATGCAATAAAAGCCAAAGATTATGAAGCAATGCATAAAATTTCTCATTCACTAAAAGGTGCTTCATTAAATTTAAGACTTTCAAATCTTGCGATTATTTTGAAAACAATTGATGAAGAATCAAAAGAGAATATTTCATTTGATAAACTTGAATTTTTAGTTAATAATTTTTATACTTTTGTGGATAAAATAAAAAGACTTGATTCAAAAACAGATAATTTAAAAACAAATGAAATCCCAGAGTTTTTAAGAGAACTTATTTTAGATAGCATCAAAAATTATGTTGCAACTCAAAATGAAAAAAAATTAAAGAAAGATTTAAAATATATAGAAAAATTATTAAATACAAAAATAAATTCTATTGAAG
>Ga0256829_1000515_pt1 | contig 38087 bp, 30 predicted proteins | sample 131447metaG_FD_185979 | JGI IMG/M metagenome (GOLD analysis project Ga0256829, IMG submission 185979) | Hydrothermal vent microbial communities from Lau Basin, Pacific Ocean - 131-447 | ecosystem: Environmental > Aquatic > Marine > Hydrothermal vents | place: Pacific Ocean: Lau Basin | collected... | reverse complement strand
GGCATATAGTCCTGATTATTTTTTCATAATCATAACAGACTCAATGTTTTAATTCCTAATGCCGATTTCGAGGGGATGGGCGCAAAACCCCTACTTGTAAATTAATTGTAACTTGGTAGTTGCAGGCTTGATTCGATTGATGTAGTTTTATCCAAAAGCAAATGACAGCGCTGTCAATTATCGTGGTATGACAACGTTGTCATAAAATTTAAAAACAACAATGAGGCGATCATGAGAAAACTCAACAAGATCACATTTGCTGTTCAAATGGCCTGCGCCGCAAGCGCAATGGCAGTTGGAACACACGCGTATGCACAAGAATCTCAGCAAGAAGCCACGGCTGATGACATTGAAGTCATTCAGATAAGCGGTATTCGTGGCTCTACAGTAGCGTCGATAAATACCAAGCGTTTTGCTGGTTCAATGGTTGACGGTATTGCTGCTGAAGACATCGGTAAGCTTCCTGACATTACTATTGCAGAATCACTTCAACGTATTACTGGTGTACAAATCCAGCGTGTTGCAGGTGAGGGTGGTCCCGTTCAAATTCGTGGTCTACCTCAAGTTGACACTATGCTTAACGGTGAGGTTTTCCTTAGTGCTACTACAATCGACAGTTCAACGGTTGATTTTACAGACCTACCATCACAACTGTTTTCTGGTGTAGATGTTTACAAGTCTTCAGAAGCCAACAGTGCTACCGCAGGTATCTCTGGTGCCATTGACCTTCGTACTCGTCGTCCTTTTGATATGGAAGAAGGGTTAACTTTCTCTGGTGGTGCAGAGTTGTCTCGCGGCAGCATCAGTGAAGAAAACAACCCAAGCGTTAACGGATTAGTAGCTTACAATAATGGTAAAGTAGGTATTCTATTTACCGCTGTTAGTACCGATGTAGACCTAGCGACAGACTACAATGGTTACTTCGATACCTCTGAAAACGGTGGTATTGGTGCAGCAAACAACAACTTCACTTGGGGTGCAAACCCTCGTGGAGACGAAACACGTCATGTTGTTCCTCAAGGTTTTGCAGCTTTTAACAAGCAAGAAGAGCGTAACCGTAAAGCTTTCCAGCTTTCAGCACAGGCAGATTTAGGTGAAGGCTTTGAGCTAACGTTTGACGCTTTCTACACAGATCAAAGCCGATTTAACCACCGCAGTGGTTTGTCGCAAAACAACCGTTGGTACACGTTCAACGACTATGCGTACCCAACAGCAGACGGTTACACTGGTGACACCTTTACTGATGCCAATGGCGACCAGTGGGGTGGCGTAAATGCGTTCAATTTAAGACCTTGGCGTTTACAAACCTTCACTCAGGCGAATAACAACTACGAAGAGTCTGAAAACTATAACCTAGAGCTTAACTACGACAATGGTGGCCCATTAACCGGTCAGGTGCGTATGACTCGTGCTAGAGCAACAGCGTCAATGCGCCATGGCTACGGTGAAGGCGATTTGCTAAGTATTGACAGCGGTTCACTGGTTACTGGCCCAGGTCAATTCTCTCAAGGTGAAAACTGTGTTAACGGTGAAGATATTGTTGGTGACGGTGGCGGTTGTTTCGCACAGTTCTCGCCGGGTGGTATTGCTGACCCTGACTTCATCTTAACCTACGATGCTTCAGGTGAGCACCCAGTTTTTGGTGGCTTCGACCAACTGGTAAATGGCGGCATGGGAATGCGCTCTGTTGCAGACTACATGGCCGACATCAACTCTTATCACATTGGTGCTTTCTCGTCTGAAGGTAATACAGATGACGAAGGTGAAATCAATACCTTTAGCACTAAGTGGAACTATGCGCTAGACCACGAGTACATCACCAGCGTTGATTTTGGTGTACGTCATATGGAACGTATCGTTGACCATGACCAGTTCACTTACACATCAGAGTTCGGTGATGGCTGTGATATCGCACAGTGGAAAGCAGTTGACCAATATCACACAGTTGATACTTGTGAAGGCAACCCTGCTGCTGGTGAATACCTAACGCAAGACGTTGTTCACGATGGCAATACTATTGCTGCGGGCACTTGGGTACCTTATACATTGCTTCCTCCAACTCGATTGGATGAACACACTACAGTAATGTGGCAAGACAACTTTGGTCCTGTATCTGGTATTCCTGGTATGTGGGCGATTGATCCGAATAACTTTAGAGATCCTCGTCAATTCCACCTAGATACTTTCGGTAACGTTCAGCGTATTGAAAACGCAGGGGCGAGTTACGATGTTTCGCTAGAAGAGCTTAGTTACTTTGCTCAGGTGAACTTCGAAACTGAAAAACTACGCGGTAATGTTGGCCTACGTGTTATCGAAACTGACTTATACGTAAAACAAAACCTTGTTGGCTCTAACCTACCGCACAGTGGATTAGGCCCAGATACAGGTGATGTAGTTACTGAGCGCAGCTATACCGACTATTTGCCGTCAGTTAACTTGGCGTATTCAGTAACAGAAGACGTTATCCTTCGTGGTTCATACTCTAAGAACATGATGGCACTTGACCTATCTCAGTGGGGTGGTGGTAAAACAGTTGGTAAGACTATCGATGGAAGCTGTGACTGCTTGCGTGTAAGAAACGGTACCCTTACTGGTAACCCAGACCTTAACCCATGGCGCTCTGAGAACATGTCATTCTCGGCTGAATGGTATGCAGGTACAGCGACAATGTTGTTCGCAACCTACTTCGACATCGAAATTGAAAGCTTTACGGCAGCCGGTGAAGTACTTATTGATGAGCCAGATGACGATGGTATTCGTCGTGGTCCATGGCCATTCTCAACCAGCATTCAAGGTAATGGTGGTAACGTAAGTGGTATCGAACTTGGTGCAAAAGTCGCGTTTAGTGATGTGGCTGAAACTTCGACCTTCCTAGATAACATGGGTGTCGACGTTAACTACACATACACTGACAGTGAGCAAGATAACAAAGACGTATTTGGCAACGACTTACCTTTCGTAGGCATGTCTAAAGACACGTACAACTTTGTATTGTGGTACGAAGATGACAACTTCTCTACCCGTATTGCATGGAACAGCCGTAGTCCTCGTTTGATTACGCAAGGTAGTGCAGCAGTTGGTGGTCAGTCACTTTATCAAGACGACTACTCGCAGCTAGACGTTAGCTTTAATTATAACGTTAATGAAAACATCAGTGTGTATGTACATGGTGCAAACATCACTGAAGAGTTCCAACAAACCTATTTGGAATTCCCAGACCAAAAGGCGTTCCAAAACGTGTATGAAGCACGCTGGATCCTAGGTACTCGCATTAGCTTCTAATGTGTCGCTTTGGCCGAGCTGCCTTCGGGTAGTTTCGGCTTTTTTCATTGTGGTTATTGAAAAAACGTTTTATGTTTTCAAAGCCGTTTTTCAATAGTCAGATGTAAATGTGTTATGACGACAGAAAAAAGAGCAATACAACATATTGCCATTGTGGGCGGCGGTACGGCAGGCTGGATGACAGCCGCTGCACTTAGCCACCACTTCAAACAGTCGAATGTGTCAATTTCCTTGGTTGAGTCTAGTCAGGTAGGTACAGTTGGCGTGGGCGAAGCCACCATACCTACGCTACGCCGATTTTACGCTAAGCTCGGGCTTACCGATCTTGATGTAGTCGGCGCTGCCGATGCTACCTGTAAACTCGGTATTGAATTCCAAGACTGGCGAGGCGAGGGTAGTAGCTTTATCCACCCTTTTGGCTTGTTTGGCGACAAACAGCAGGATATTGGTTTTCAGCATTTTTGGTCGAAAGGCCGGGAACTGGGTGAAAAGGCCGACATCAGCCAATATTCGCTGGGCGTGAGTCTAGCTAAAAACAACAAGTTTACCCCGCCTAACCCAAAGCCAAAATCACGATTAGAAATATTCGATTGGGCGCTTCATTTTGATGCAGTAAAGTTCGCGGCATTAATGAAGACAGTGGCCACACAAAACGGTGTGACACACATAGATGGCAAAATAAATGAAGTGACATTGTGTGCCGACGGAAGCATAAGCTCGCTTAAATTTGAAGACAGTACAGCGCCTGTTGATGCCGACCTCTTTATTGATTGCTCGGGCTTTCATGGTTTATTGATAGACAAAGCCCTTAACACGCCATACATCAATTGGAGTCAGTGGCTGCTATGCGACCGTGCGGTATCAGTGCAAACCTGTGTGGATGAATCGCCCATAACTCGAACTATTGCAAAAGCGAAGCAAGCCGGTTGGCAATGGCGTATTCCTTTGCAAACAAGACAAGGTAACGGCTACGTATACAGCAGCCAGTTTATTGACAAAGCTGACGCTACCGAAAGCCTGCTCATCGATGTAAAAGGCAGTCCGCTGCACGACCCAAGGCACTTTTCGTTTACACCGGGTCGACGGGAAGTTGCATGGAATAAAAACTGCGTTGCAGTTGGTTTGTCAGCGGGCTTTATTGAACCCCTAGAAAGTACCAGTATCGCGCTTATTGAAACAGCCATTGACCACCTAGTGCAAACCTTTAGGCAGCCTGCTTTTGGCCTTGCCGATGAACAGCGTTTTAATGAGGTGACCCGAGACGAATACGAGCGGGTACGCGACTTTATTATTTTGCATTACAAGCTTAATGGCAGAGACGACAGTGAGCTGTGGCGCTATTGTAGGGATATGAAGGTGCCCGATACCTTGCAAGCCAAAATGGATGAGTATAAAAGCGAGGGGAAACTTACCCGTTACCCGTGGGAAATCTTTGGTGAAGACAGCTGGATAGCGGTGTATCACGGATTGGAATTTTACCCCAAAGGCTACGATAAACGCTTAGCATGGGTTGATGAAGCCATGTTTGTCGAGCAGTTACAAGCAATACGACATTGGATAGCCAACGTTACCGAACAAGTACCACCCCACGAAGCCTTTCTTCGCTACGCCAAACAAGCGCAAGCAGCTAAGTGATCATCCGATAAAAAGAATATTAAGGAGCCGACCGTGTCAGCTTATCAACCGATAGAAAACATTGTTATTGCCGGTGGTGGCACCGCAGGTTGGCTGGCAGCAGCAACGTTAGGCAATATTTTTGCGAACACGTCGACGCAAATTACTCTGATAGAATCATCGCAAATTGGCACCATTGGTGTGGGTGAAGCGACAATTCCTCCCTTTATTGCAGTCATAGAAAGTTTAGGCATCGACCTAGTCGACTTTATTCAGCAAACCCAAGCCAGTTTTAAATGGGGTATACAATTTCCCAACTGGCGTAAAAAAGACCACAGCTACTTTCACCCGTTTGGCACCTTAGGTAAAACCATAGACGGTCATGACTTTTTCCAGTGTTGGTTAAAAACACTTGAAGGTAAAGAAGCTATGCCGCTCATGGCGCATTCAAAGGAAGCGATACTCGCTGAGCAAGGTCGCTTTTTTAAGCCATTTGAAGCAGCTAATACTCCATTGGCAAGCGCCCAGTTTGCACTCCATGTAGACGCTAATCTTGTGGTTAAATACTTGAAACGTTTTTGCGAAGGCAAGGGCGTTAAACATATCGATGGGAAGATAGAAAAGGTGACTACTCACCCCAGTGGTGATATTGCTTCGTTAACGCTGGATGACGGTCAACTCGTGAATGGCGACTTTTTTATCGATTGTACTGGCTTTAAAGGCCTACTCATTGAAGAAGTATTAGCTTCGGGTTACGAAGATTGGCGCTGTTATTTACCGTGTAACAAGGCGGTTACCGTACCTACCCAAGCCAGTGAGCCACTTAACCCCTTCACTATAGCCACTGCACAAGATGCTGGGTGGACATGGAAAATACCACTACAACACCGCACTGGTAATGGCTATGTGTTTGCTGATGATTACATTAATGACGACACGGCGCTGAGTACGCTACTTAATCAGGTTGGCGAGCCTTTACAAGGAGAGCCTCAGTTTATTCCCTTTAAAACTGGGATCAGAAAACAACCTTGGAAGTCCAACTGCCTCTCATTGGGATTAGCACAAGGTTTTCTTGAGCCTCTTGAATCAACTGCTATTCACTTGGTATCTAAGTCATTGGCACTGTTTGTGCGTATGTTTCCCAACAAAGAAAATAACGAACTGTTGCGTAACGAGTTTAATCGCCGCTTGCGCGCTGATTATGAGGAAATTCGCGACTTTCTGATTCTTCATTATTGTGAAACTGAGCGTGAAGACACACCTTTTTGGCGCTGGTGTAAATATGAAATGCCCATACCTGCTTCGCTTCAGGAAAAGTTGGATTTCTTCAAACGGGGAGGGGGCTTAATTCCTCAAGTGGAAGCCCTATTCCAGCCAACAAGTTGGTACGCTGTATTTGAGGGGATGGGTGTTCGACCTGATACGTATAATCCTACGCTAAATGCACTAGATGCCAATGCGTTAGGTAAAAGTTTATCGGCTGGGGCCAAATCACTACAAACGCTTGCGAATACTCAGCCGCTACACAAGGCATTTCTTGAACAGTATTGCTGCGCGCCTAAGCCCTGAATTAGACGTTAAGGATTAAGCTATAAATGTACGGGTTCAATACACGTTTTAAATGTTTTCTGACAATCCTATTGGTGGCAGTCAGCTGCAACACACCAGTGTTAGCTGCATCACAAATTGATTCAACAGATTGGGTGCCTGACAATGTATTCACTCAAGGTGTTGAAGGGCCGGTGGCCGATAGCAACGGCAACCTTTATGCGGTGAACTACAAACAACAGGGCACTATTGGTGTTGTTGCGCCAAACGGTGAACATGCCTTGTTTGTTACCTTACCCGAAGGCTCCATAGGCAATGGTTTGAGATTTAACTCTAACGGGCAGCTGTTGGTTGCTGACTACAATAGTCACAATGTGCTTGTCATCGATATGCAAACGAAAGCGATATCGGTGTTAGTGCACAATGTGAATATGAACCAACCCAATGATATTGCTATTAGTCCAAATGACGTGGTTTACGCGAGTGACCCTAACTGGGCTGATAATACCGGACAGTTGTGGATGATTAAACCGAGCGGCCAGTCTGTGTTGGTAGAATCTGATGTGGGTACCACCAATGGTATAGAGGTTAGCCCCAGCGGCAAGGTGCTATATGTGAATGAGAGTGTTCAGCGCAAAGTATGGCGCTATGATATAAATGCTGAGGGATTGCCAGTTAACAAATCGCTGTTCTATCAGTTTGACGATCATGGTTTAGATGGCATGCGAACAGACAGCAAAGGCAATTTGTTCATTGCCCGTCACGGCGCGGGAGAAATTGCCGTGCTATCGCCTACCGGAGCGCTGATAAAAACCTATCACCTCAAAGGGGAGTTCCCCACCAATGTGGCTTTTGGTGGGGAACACAAAAACGTGCTTTACATTACCATGCAAAAACGAGGAGCTATTGAGCGCATCGTCTTATCCGTGCAATAGCTCGTATATCTAAACCCAAGTCCTAATTCCAATAACCACAAACCACAAACCACAAACCACTGCCCCCATTATTTCTGGTCATATTTATCTTACTTTTTTGCTAATTCCTAAATGCCTGACTAGGCTTTTGAAAGTGGAGTTGTGTGAAAAGTGGCCAAAAGTAGCAAAAGGTGATTTATTTATAGGCGTTTTTAGATGTGCGCGATAAACTACTGATTGATATAACCCCTACATGAATTTGGAGAGCTCAATCACACTGCAAAAACCGAGTACTTACATCATGGTACTGCTCTTGGCGTTGCTATCGCATTCGGTTATTGCCGACGAGCGAGTAGTGGTGCAATTGAAATGGTACCACAGCTTCCAATTTGCTGGTTACTACGCCGCTCAGAAGCAAGGCTATTTCAAAGATGCGGGTATGGATGTCATTCTCAGAGAAATTCAGCCTGGTCGATCGGTAGTTGATGAAGTTTTGAATAATAGCGCTGATTTTGGTGTTGCCGATTCGAGTATCGTATTGCATCGATTGAACAATAAACCTGTTGTTATCGCCTCGACCATTTTTCAAAGTACTCCCTTTGTATTTATCGCTCTACAATCCTCTGAAATACGAACACCGTATGATTTTGTCGGCAAAAAGGTTATGTATATCCGCAACGCAGATGATGCTGTATTACAAGCCTTGTTAATGCAAGCAGGTGTGGCCGAAAGCGACTTTCAATATGTTTCTCATACTTATAATGATTGGGCGTTAAGAGACGGCCAGGTTGATGTAATGTCTGCCTATCGGTCTGACCAACCTCTTCTTTATAAAGAGAATGGTATTGGGATTAATGTTATCGACCCGGCCAGCTATGGCATCGACTTTTACGGTGACTTGTTGTTTACCAGTGAGAAAGTGGTCAAATCCAACCGAGCGAGAGTCGATCAATTTGTGCAGGCATTGCATAAAGGTTGGCTATATGCGTTAGAGCACCCTTTAGAGATGGCTCAGTGGATTGCCCAAGAATACCAACAGCCCTTCAATGAAGCGCGAGCACTGGAAGAAGCGCGAGTGATTAGTAGTTTAATCAATGCCAAGTTTGTACCTATTGGTACAGCTTCCAATTCTCGGCTAAAACAAATCACCAGTATCTATCGTCAATTGGGCATGGTTGATGGATCCGCTAGCATTGACGGCTTGCTGCTTAGTGATTACGACGACAAGCCTTTTCAGTGGGATGTGCGGTATTGGTACGGCATAGTCATCATTATTGGTGCAAGCCTGTTGATATTTCTTGCTCAACACAATTTTAACCAGCGCTTGAAGAAAACGGTAGCCGATAAAACTTTAGAATTGGCCGAGAAGAATGCCCTATTGCAAGCTAATAATCAGGCACTGAGCGAAGCAAAGGTTGAAGCTGAAGCAGCTAATCAGGCCAAGTCGACGTTTTTATCTAACATGAGCCATGAAATTCGCACACCATTAAATGCCATTCATGGTGTGTTGCAAATACTCAAACAGCGCAATACCGACGCGAAAAATTCCCAGCTTATTGAAAAAGCGACTCTTTCCAGTAGTAGCTTGATGACCATTATCAACGATATTTTAGATGTTTCGAAAATAGAGTCAGGCAACATCAAGCTTGAGGTTGTCCCCTTCGAAATGACAAAGGTGATTGAATTAGTGATGTCAGAGCAGTTGCCATTGGCAATCACCAAGGGAGTGAAAATGCGCCATTCTAAGCCAGACGAATGGAAAGATGGCTGGCTAGGCGATCCTGTACGCATTAAGCAGATACTGTTGAATTTGGTGTCAAATGCGGTGAAGTTTACCGACGCTGGTAATATCACAATTGAAATTTTGGATGATGATGACAATCTCAGTTTTCAGGTGAGCGACACTGGAATTGGTATGAACCAAAACGCCATTGAAAAGTTGTTTCAGCGCTTTGAGCAGGCCGACGAAACCATCACTCGTCGCTTTGGTGGCACAGGGCTAGGTATGTCGATTACCGCTTCGTTGGTATCTTTGATGAAAGGGCATATCGAAGTGAAAAGTGCAGAGGGCAACGGCAGCACCTTCACAGTGAGCCTACCTTTGTCGCCTGCTGATATCAGTGCGGTTGCCAATGAGGAAGAGTTTGACCTAACCCCGCCAACCTTGGCTGGCCACTATATTGTAATAGCTGAAGACAACGAAATTAACCAGGTAGTTATTCGCAATATGCTGGAACCTACTGAACTTGATATTGTTGTGGTGGACAACGGCCAACGGGCCATTGAACAGGTTGCTCTTCGTCAACCATCCTTGATATTAATGGATATCCAAATGCCTGTGATGGGCGGCATAGCAGCATGCCAAGCGATAAAAAGGCAATACTCGAACATACCGATTATTGCGCTAACCGCCAATGTAATGGAAGACGATGTTAAAGATTATTATGCTGCGGGCTTTGACGGTCATATAGGAAAGCCCATCGATATAGGCACCCTGTATCGGGAATTGAAGCGCTGGTTATTAGTAGGTGATAGCAGCGTTAGTTGAGTGGTTATTTTTGCACTTTGCGCCGCAAAGCTAAATTGCCAAAATGAGCTGGCCTGACGTTTGATTTAAAACCCTAAAACAAGAAACCCGCCAAGAGGCGGGTTTCTTAATGCTTTGTATAAAGCAGAAATTACATTCTGTAACGCACACCCAGTGAGAAGGTACGGTCGCGAATGTAGGTATCGCGTGGATACAAACGGGCGTCGGCCGCAGAGTCACCGCCGAAGTAATCGTTAGCGACGTCATCGGCAAGGTTGGTGCCGTCGAAGCTGATAGTCAGATTTTCATTTACGTCGTAGTTCACCGAGAAATCCAGTGAGCTGATTGCTTCGTGAATGACTGAGCTACCAGGCTGGTCGCCAGCTTCATTAAAGCTGCCGTACCATTCGCTACGCCAGTTGTAAGCCAGACGCACGTTTAGGCCTTCACGCTCATACATCAGGATGGCGTTGTAAGACTTGTCTGATACGTTAGGCAGCGGCTCCATAACCCCATCAGCGTTTTCGGCTTCGTGATCCATTAACGTGGTATTCAATTGGATACCTAGGCCGTCCAGCATGTCAGGCAGGTTTTCGAAGAACTGGGTATAGGCCAGCTCAATCCCTTCAAGGGAACCGGCGCCACTGTTTACCGGGCGGGTAATCGAGAACTCGTTGCCATTGATGGTTTCAGGGATCGCTACGTACTTAACATATCCGTCAATATCGCGGTAGAACACGGTTGCTGTTAATGAACTGGCTTCACCAAAGTACCATTCTGCTGCAAGGTCGTAGTTTTGCGACTCTACTGCATTCAGCTCTGGGTTACCGCCGTTGCCGTAGCCCAGCGTGCCCGTTTCAGAAGGCAGGAAGTAGGTTGCACTTGGGTTCAGGTCAGCAAAGTTCGGACGATTAATGGTTTTACCGTAGGCTGCACGAAGGAACACTTCATCAACTACTTGCAGGCGCATGTTTACCGCCGGTAACACCTGTGTTGAACTGGTGTCTACCGTAATCGGCGTAACTACGCCATCGGTGATGCTGTTACCGTTCAGTTCAGATTCCAGTTTAACAACGCGTACACCAGCTTCACCGTCTAACAACATGTCGCCAATTTCTGTAGAGAAGTTACCCTGTGCGTAAATCGCATAGTTGTTTTCAGTGTTGTCGTAATAGCGCGCTGGTAGGAAGTCCGGGTCGTCTCGTGAGTAGCCCATGGCCTCACGGATATCACCACGATTGGCGAGTAAGTACCCCGCGTTAGGCGTTAACCACTGAGTATTGTTCAATGATGTAACGTCGCTCATGTAGCCCGCTGGCGAGTAATCTTCCAGACCCGGGAATTCGGTAAGCGGTATATTGCGGCCGGAGATGTTACCACGACCGCCGGTATCGGCTTCCTGGTTAAAGGCAGAACGCTCGTTAATACGCAGACCTACATCAACAGAGTGGAACCATGAATCTAGGGCAATGTTCGCATCCAGTGTCCAGTCAATGGCATCACCTTCCTGATGACCCAGGCTGTCAAAGTTAGTCCACAGGGAGTACTGGCTAAGGTCGGTCATGTCATAAGGCTGACCGCTCGCATCAAGAATTTGTACGTCAGAGATGCCAGCGCCGTTTTTGTCGAAGTCATAAATAATGGTGTCGGCAAAAAACGCTAAATCAAGAATAAAGCCTTTGTTGTTGGCTTCTGTGTCGGTGTACGCCAGCTCAGACTTAACGGTAATGTTGTCGAAATTCCACTTACCGCCAAGCGCAAACTGGTAGGTTTCTGATTCATTGAAGAACGACTGGTTACTGGTAACAGTACCCGGTGCATCTGGACGAACCACAGATTGCGCCACATTTGAGCCTTCTTTGTACGACTCTACGTAACCATTACCCCAGCCACCCCAGCTAGGGATGGGTACCCAGAAGTTAAGCTGGCTGTTTTGCTCGTATTTCACCCCAAATACATCAAGGTAATAAGTGCTGTTGCTGTTTGGTTCGAACTGGAATGTCGCGTTAAAGGAGTCGCGAGTGCGGTCACCGTAACGGAAATAACCACCGATAACATTCGGTGCAAGTGCAGGCTCGCCAGCCACATTAAGCGGTGCAGAATTCGGGTTGTTTACCACCGAATCAGGTAAAGTAAACGGGGCCGTAACAAAGTTTACCTGGTCCTGAAAATCACGGCTCTGGTGAGACACGCTTAACATGGCGCCAAAGCGGCCGTTGCTGTTATCCCAGTTGTTGTTCAGTGTTACGCTGCCAATGGGGTTCCAAGATTCAGCCTCATCGCTGTACACATAACGTAAACCACCTGCAGCAGAAAAGCCATCTTCAAAATCAAACGGCTTACGCAGTTGGATATCGATGCTACCTGCAATACCACCTTCGATATCAGACGCGCTGATCGATTTTTTCACGTCTACCGAGTAAACCAGATCAGCCGGCACGTCGGTCAGTGACAACGAGCGGCCGGTTGTTGTGAAGATATTGCGGCCATTCATTGTTGTTACTATGTCGGGTAAACCGCGAATCAAAACTTGCGCGACTTCACCGTTTGTACGTGCAACCTGAATACCAGTGACCCGCTGCAGAGCTGCAGCCACGCTGTTGTCGGGTAGTTTACCAATGTCTTCGGCAACGATTAGGTCTGAGATGTTCGACGCATTCATTTTAATATTTTGCGCGGAGTTTAAGCTGGCTTTTACACCGCGTACGTCAATTATTTCAATGGTGTCTTCGGTAGGTTGATTGTTGCTAGTGTCTTGAGCGTAAAGAGTCTGTGAGGCCAATGCGGCCAAAATAGCACTGGCTACCTGTGCACGTTTAAACATGTATCTTCTCCAAGAATGTTTGTGGTTGCCCAATCATCACGAATGACCCTGCCGATCAATACCGTGTTGAGTTGCGCGTAGTAAGGTTCACGACAATCCCGTATTAGGCGTCGCCAATTGTTTTTATTGTTATTCTGGGGTAAGGATAATATTGTATGATAATATTACAGTCAACATTTCATTAACGATTGTTGATAAAGAAATAAACAATTCTTTGATTTATTAGTTTATATTTAAGTAAATCAGTGTTTTATGGTTTTCGGTAGGTGAGTGTGACGGGCGATTCGGTAGCGGAGAACAGGCTTTAAACGGTTTTTGAAGCAAAATATGTTAATGTTTTGTATAACTAATGGTCAGTGATTTTGGCTAAAAATAGTATAACCGCAAGCTTTTTGTTGCTGTTGGTAATAAAACAGAGTGAAACAGTATGGCAATCGGGACGATCTGAATAGTGCTGATTGCAAGGGGTTGATACACTTCACTCTATTACAAACAGATCACGGAGGCGACACATGAAGGATGCCGATCGCGCAAATATCATTGAAGCCAGTTGGAAATTACACGACATTGTTGAGTCTGGTTATTTGGCAAATGGCGCTGTGAAAAACAGTCCGGAATGGCTGGATAAACAGCGCTTGCTGTTAGCTGACATGGCCCTGCATTTACTTCAGACCTCGGTAAAACCGGGCGATATTGACCTGGAAAAACTGACTAATAACTTACACGCTATTTTAACTATTTCCGATCAGTTTTTGCCACATGCAGGGTTGAAGCAAGCCACCGAATCGCTATACGAACCAGGTGGTTGACACCGGCCTATTCGCCGCACCGAGCTTCACTTGTGTTGGAATGTTTCACAAAGCCTGATTTGTGGGTTTAATGTGAGTGATTACGCATTTGAAAGTTTTGTCTCTACGCAGGCTGCGGGATTTTTCTTATTGATCGGAGTGACGCCACCGTATTAATTTACAGCGTTTCCTCTATCGCTCGATACTGGAAATCTCGTAAAGTAACACTTCCTTCGCCAGTGCAATAAAGTGCGACTTTAAGGCTTAAGAATCCACCGAATACGTTATGATGCATGCCCGACACTTCCATTCTGGTGCCGTGCAGGTGCCAGGTCTTTCCGTTATCAAATGAATAATGATAGGTCACCACATGACGGTTATTGGTGAGTTTAAAGCGCACCTCCCGATTATCGATTGGACGTCCTGCCCACTTGAGTTCTTCAGAATACTGATACAGTTTGAGAATATTCTGTGTAAAACCCAGACCCACATAGGCTTTATGATTGTAAAACAATAAAATGCCAGCTTCCGTAGTTGTGTTATCCGATAATGTCATGGCGATTTCTACTTCATAAGCTCTATCGCTTATCGGACAGGTTAGTGGAGCGCTGTCTGCTGGAGAACTGCCATGGGCAGCTAATAGCAGCGCCTTGTTGCTATAGCGTACCCGAGCCATCTCTTCAGGGCGTGGGTTGTGAAAACTCCACTGAATGCCAAATTTGTTTTGGCTGAAGTCGTCAGACAACGCAAACCCAGACGAGGAAAGGGCCGTTCTTGTGGGTTTGGGTAACGGCTTAGACAAGTCACCTCCGGTTGCATAGAACCAGCCATCATCACGCCATTCAATAGGTTCAAGCAGGGTTTGACGGCCGAGTGTTCGGAACCCATTCTCGTAACCATGATAAACCATCCACCAGTCACCCTCTGGGCCTTGCACCACCGTAGCGTGCCCTTTTGACCACCAGGGTTCTTGTTCAGATTGGGTGCGTACCAGCGGGTTGTGCGGACAGTGCTCCCATGGACCGTGAATTGACTTTGAACGCGCCGCAATGACCATATGGCCTGTTACCGGGCCGGCGGTGCCACCAACCGCAGTGACCAGATAAAACCAATCCTTGTGTCGGAATAACTTTGGCCCTTCAGGCGCAAAGTTCTCTACTATCCAATCGTTGGGGTAGCGCCAGGGGTCGTAAGCCATTTCCAGTTCACCGTCGGTGGCCAGTCCATCGTCGGTGAGCCTGATTTTGCGAATGCCGTTTACAAACAGATAGCGTTTACCATCTTCACCAACGATATGACCCGGATCGATACAACCGTCGATGTGCAGGTTGACCGGCTCACTCCATGGGCCTTTGATGTCATCTGCCCAAATTGCGTAAATAGACCAGCCTTCGCCTTTTGGGTCAGCGGGAATATAAATGAAATAGCGATCATCGTGCTTGCATAAATCAACGGCCCAGATAACCCCTAGCGATGTGGTTAGCGTTGGGCCAATTGGGGCCCAGTTAACCAAATCTTTCGAATGCCAGATTATTAGCCCAGGATAGGAGTAAAACGACGAAAACGTCATGTAGTAGTCGTCGCCGTCTTTTAAAATAGTGGGGTCTGGATGATCGCCGCTTACAATCGGGTTTAAAAACGTACCGTTGCCTAAATCGGCTTTGCGCTGCCCTTCAACGCCGGGTGGCCAGGCTGGCCGAGGCGTGTGGCATGCTGATGGAGTAGAGCCGGCGGCTAACAGTGAAAATGGTGCGGCAGTGGCACCGGCGACCATTGACTTTAAGAGGGTCCGTCTGCTGGTGGTCATAAGTATCGTAATCCTAGGTTATACCTTCAGACGAACAGGCGTCTGAAAAAACATCACAGCAGCTTAAAAAGTCACCAGTAATTCTCATTTACTTAATTTAATAGCACCTTTGCGAAAATTAAGATGCGACATCACTATAGCAGTACTCTGCATTAGCACAGGAAACTGCGGACAGCGGTGACACTGCATGTAGCCTTATCCTTGTGCTTCTATGAATTTAAAACCACGAAATACCCTAGTTGGATTACCTCGCTCTATGGCTGTGTGTTGCTGCCATCGAGCTTTGTCGTTAGCACTTTGGTTCTCGGTGCTTAGTTCATCCAGCTTTTGATAAAGTAACGCCAATGCTTTGCGCTTATTAGCGTGTTGGCTTCGTTCACTTTCCACTCTTACACTAATACCCGTTTCATTGTGTATAGCTTGTACCGCAGAGTCAGTAGTGTTCACGTGCTGACCGCCAGCGCCAGACGCTCTGCATGTTTTGAAAGAAACCTCACGACCAAATTCAGGTTCGTGTACCTCAAAAACGCGCCCACTGAAAAACCAGTTTTTGCGTTTGTGTTTTGGTCTTAAATTACTCTCGCACACCCAAAGCATCGTTCCACTCCAACTTTGCGCTAGTTTCTTGGCTTCCCTTTCGTACGCAGCATTTCCATGTGGTGAAGTACCAAGCCGTAAAAGTACCGATTTGTAGCAGTGCTTTTTGGAGGTAGAGATTATTTCTAGTTGCTCTAGGTTAACCTTGTTTTCAGCACACTGTTTTTCGATGAGCTTTAGCGCATGGCCTAGCGCCTGGCAACATTCTAGCGGGCCTTGGCCCGCTGATAACTGGAGTAAAATCATGACGAACACCCTCCATGAGTTTTGAAAGTCAACACGGGTTTTAATCGCGCTAAAACTTCAACAAACCCAGCATCCACTAAATCTGAGATAATGGTTGCGCACTTCTTATATGCCTGAGGTACTTCATTCATACAAAAGATCTTTGTTTCCACAAATCACTCGGCTGCCAAGTGATGTACGGGTTAGATCCTCTCGCTTGAATTTATGACTCAAACGGCTTTGACAATCTCCACGTTTCCATTTTCTTCCTGCGCCATGGGCTAAAGAATACAAACTGGTTGAATTCTCAACGCTATCTATTGGCTGTACCAGATAACTGTAATCACCACGCGACCCAGGAATCACCACACAGCCCTTGTCACTGGGTGTTGCGCCTTTTCTATGTAACCAACCATCAATGCCATCAATCTGTTTGTGACATATCAAATTGTGGTTAACATCCAGTGCACATTTTCCTGTGGCCCGTATAGCTTTCAAAAACCTCAGTGCAATGAGCTCTCGGTTAAGCTCTGCCCATCGCAATGCTTCATCATGCTTTTGCATGTAATTAGTGAACTCGTCACTTTCAACCTGCAAACCATGGTGATTAAAGGTTGAGATATGATCAACGAGTATGCTCTGGCCATAACCTCGGGATCCAGAGTGTACTAGCAGCTGTAAAGCATCTTTAAGCAACCCAGGCTCGTTAACTGCGCTCTGGTTGTATACTTCGTCAATGGCTTGGAATTCGGCGAAATGATTTCCACCTCCAATGGTGCCAAGTGCTTTATCAAAGCTATCAATATTTATCTGACGGCGTGCTTTTTGCTCATTAACGTAATCGCTCCAGCTTTCATCAAGAGGAGACTCTACATCAGCGAGCCTTTTTACCATTTTGTCTAGATTAACTTTTGACGACTTCACAGTGGTTTGCCACAAAGACATACCGCAACCAATGTCATTCCCCACCAATGCGGGGTAAATAGTATTTTTAGAAAAAAATGCAGCCCCAATGGGATAGCCTCTACCGGGGTGCAAGTCAGGCATGCCAGCAACACGCTGCATGCCAATAAGCTCTGATGTTTTGGTGAGTTGTTGAATTGCGTCCCCTTCAATCCAGGTGTCGGCGGATGCAATAAGACTCACCTTATCAGTTATTTTTTGGACGGATTTGCCCATAGTACCAATTCCTTGCCCATAACAATGAGCGAGTAAATTTTTAAATCAAAAACGAATTGGCAGATCTATTTACACACGTATCCAAATATCGCGTGACCGAGCCATAGCTTTTAAAAAAGCTAGACGAAGGTTTGAAAAGCTTTTAGCTATTTAGCGGACTAGACCTGCAAAGGAATTTGATAAACACAACATAATATTTTCTCCTCTGCTGGTGATGTGATGATAATTGCTGAAAAAGTGTTCACTTATTCAGTGAACGGGCGCAGTCTATTTCTTCATCAATATGATTGCAAGAAAAACTAAAAAATATTGCAGATTAATCGATACCAGTTGCTGTTGCATTTGTATCGGCTAGTTACAAAGTCAAATAACCGTATTAGAATGAGTGCGATTTTTGTAGTTGATGAGTACCCACGCCCTTGAAATACAGTCCTTTGTTAACCGAGCTAATAGACAATTTAACCTGCCTTTCTGGCGTTGGTAAAAAAACGGCTCAACGCATGGCATTTCAATTACTTGAACGCAATAGAGAAGGTGGTAAGGCGTTAAGCGCTGCACTGCACAACGCAATGGAACACATCGGTCATTGCCAACAGTGTCGCAATTTTTCAGAAAATCCACTGTGTGAAATATGCTCACATCCCCAACGTGCAGAAAGTCGGCAGCTTTGCGTGGTAGAAAGCCCGCAAGATGTGATGGCAATCGAACAGACATTGACCTTCAAAGGAACGTACTTTGTACTAATGGGGCATTTATCGCCCATTGACGGCATCGGCCCTGCTGAAATTGGTTTGGATATACTCGAAGGGCAAATTAGCGATGGCCGTTACGATGAAGTTATTCTTGCGACAAACCCCACCGTAGAAGGGGAAGCTACCGCTCACTACATTGGTCAAATGTGTGATAAACACAGCGTAGAGGCAAGCCGTATAGCACATGGTGTTCCTGTGGGTGGAGAGCTGGAGTTCATCGATGGCAATACGCTTACCCATGCTTTCTCTGGGCGAAGAAAACTGTAATTTCCACCGGCGGCCAATATTTTTTTGTTCCTACTGTTGAAAAATATCTTCTCTGACCACACCTGTCTGAATGTAACAAAATCCATTCAACGAGGAGATCGTGGATTATGGCTGAAGCAGCCCAAAGAGAAACCCATGGCTTTCAGACGGAAGTAAAGCAACTTCTGCATTTGATGATCCATTCTTTGTACTCAAACAAAGAAATCTTTTTACGTGAGTTAGTATCTAACGCTGCCGATGCAGCAGATAAACTTCGTTTTAATGCGCTTGAAAATGATAGCCTTTATGAAAACGATGGCGACCTTAACGTTAAGTTAAGTGTTGATTCAGACGCGAACACCATCACCATTACCGACAACGGTATTGGCATGAATCGCGACGAAGTTATTGCTAACTTGGGTACTATCGCCAAATCTGGTACCAAAGACTTTTTCAGTAAGCTGTCGGGCGACAGTGCAAAAGACTCTCAGTTGATTGGTCAGTTCGGTGTTGGTTTTTACTCAGCCTTTATCGTTGCCAGTAAAGTAACGGTGCGCACGCGTGCTGCGGGTGCTGATGCTTCAGCGGGTGTTGAGTGGATTTCAGAAGGTGAAGGTGAATTTACTCTTGCTGAAATTAACAAGCCTACTCGTGGTACAGAAATTACTCTTCATCTTCGCGAAGAAGAAAAAGAGTTTGCCGACGCATGGCGTTTGCGCTCTATCGTGAGCAAATACTCAGACCACATCAGTATTCCAGTGCAAATGTGGAAGGACGAAGTGCCGGAGAGCGAAGGCCCTGACGGTGAGAAAGTGCCAGCCCAACCAGGTGAGTGGGAAGTTGTAAACAAAGCGACAGCACTTTGGACTCGCGAGAAGTCAGATATTTCTGAAGATGAATACAATGAGTTCTACAAGCACATTTCACATGACTTTACCGATCCACTTTCATGGTCACACAACAAGGTAGAAGGTAAAACTGAGTACACTAGCTTGTTGTACATTCCAGCGAAAGCGCCTTTTGATATGTGGAATCGTGAGCAAAGCCACGGCCTGAAACTTTATGTTCAACGCGTATTCATTATGGATGACGCAGAACAGTTTATGCCTACATACCTAAGATTCGTTAAAGGCTTGCTAGACAGCAACGATCTACCGTTGAACGTATCTCGCGAAATTTTGCAAGACAACAAAATCACTCAAGCGTTACGCCAAGGTTGTACTAAGCGCGTGCTACAAATGCTTGAGCGTATGGCTAAGAACGATGCTGAAAAGTACCAGTCTTTCTGGAATGAATTCGGTAACGTACTTAAAGAAGGCCCCGCGGAAGATTTTGGCAACAAAGAGAAAATTGCTGGATTGCTTCGCTTCTCATCTACACATGATGAGTCAGACGCTCAAACCGTGTCACTCGCTGACTACATTGAGCGCATGAAAGAAGGCCAAGAAAAGATTTACTATGTGACTGCTGACAGCCTACAAGCGGCTAAGTCTAGCCCGCACCTTGAGATCTTCCGTAAGAAAGGCATTGAAGTGTTGCTGATGGGTGAGCGCATTGACGAGTGGTTGATGTCTCACTTAACTGAATTTAGCGAAAAACAGTTTGAGTCTATTGCGAAGGCAAACTTAGATCTTGGTGATTTAGAAGACGAAGAGTCTAAGAAAGCCCAAGAAGATGCTGAAAAACAAGTAGAAGGTATTTTGGAACGCGCTAAAGCGGCATTAGGTGACAAAGTCATTGATGTTAAATTTACCCATCGCTTGACTGACTCTCCGGCATGTATTGTGGCTGACGACAATGGCATGACTACGCAAATGATGAAGTTGATGCAAGCGGCAGGTCAAACCGTACCAGATGTGAAGTATCACTTCGAACTGAACCCAGAGCACGCGCTAGTTAAGCTTCTTGCTGACACTCAAGAAGAACAGCTGTTCAATGAATGGGTGAGTGTACTTTTCGATCAGGCAGCACTGTCTGAACAGGGTAGCTTAAAAGACCCAGCGACCTTTGTGCAAAATCTAAACACTTTACTAATGAAGTTGGCAAAATAAGGCTGAATTTCTATAGTTTTGATACGAAAAAGCGGACTTAATGTCCGCTTTTTGATTTAAGACAGTTTATTTTTGGTTTTACCTAAGAAAATAAACCTACTTTTATCTACTTAGGTTTATAATTAATTATGTTTATGTTGGACAGATAGAGAGTCTTATCGCTCTCGCATTTTTCGAATACATATTCGCTATTAGTCTTATGATGGGTATGAGTACATGGCTTGCACTTGTCACTCGACTTATGAATGTGTAAAGTGCCGACAGTTTTAAAAGTTTAAATAATACTAGCGGAGAACGCACACATGCGAATCATTCTTCTCGGCGCACCAGGCGCGGGTAAGGGCACTCAGGCTCAGTTTTTAATGGGCAAATTTGGTATTCCACAAATTTCTACCGGCGATATGCTGCGTTCAGCTATCAAAGCAGGCACAGAGCTTGGTTTGGCGGCTAAGAAGGTCATGGACGAAGGTAAGCTAGTTTCAGATGATATTATTATTGGTCTGGTAAAAGAACGTATTGCACAAGAAGATTGTGCGAAAGGTTTCTTATTAGACGGTTTCCCTCGCACGATCCCACAAGCTGACGCCATGAAAGAAGCAGGCGTTTCAGTTGACCACTGCATCGAGTTTGACGTTGCAGACGATGTGATTGTAGAGCGTATGGGTGGTCGTCGTGTGCATCCAGCGTCAGGTCGTGTGTACCATGTTGTTTACAACCCACCAAAGGTTGAAGGTAAAGACAATGAAACGGGCGAAGATCTGATTATTCGCGATGACGATAAAGAAGATACTGTTCGCAAGCGCCTTGGTATTTACCACGAGCAAACAAAACCGCTAGTAGACTACTACATGGCAGAAGCCGAAGCAGGTAACTGTGAGTATCACAAACTGGACGGTACACGCCCTGTGGCTGAAGTAAGTGAAGAACTTGGCTCACTACTAGGTTAATATTTTCAGTTACCTACTGAGTATTGTAAAGGTCGCATTAGCGGCCTTTTTGTTGCTTGTAACTTAGTCTTAAATAGCGTTTAATCGCTTTACATTTATTTTACAAGGAACCGGTGGATGATACTGCCAATTACCGCATTTTACGTAAGCCTACTTGGCATTTGCTATTTGTACCTTTCATTTTTAGTGATAGGTGGTCGTAGAAGATTTCAGGTAAGTTTGGGTGACGGCGGTAACGAAGACCTCAAACGACTCACTCGTGCCCATGGCAATTTCAGCGAGTACGTTCCTATTACTTTGTTAATGATAGCCTGTGTGGAAGCTAATACCGGTCCACACTGGACAATTCATGGACTGGGATGTGCTTTGTTGTTTGGTCGAGTACTGCACGCTTACGGGTTGCGTAATCATGGTGGAGCGAGCTGGCAGCGTGTTTCTGGGATGTTACTCACCTTCGCAGCCATGGCATTTTCTGCGGTAGCTAACTTAGTCCTCATTCACTACAGCCTGTAATTAAAGGGCTAAGGCGCGCTGTTACAACAGCGCGCTAAAGAAGCGGTCGCTCCTAGGTAAATAGTTATCTTCTTTGTCTAGTGAAAACGCGACAGCAAATGCACGCCCTTGCACTTCAGAGATTGGGATAAAGCCGTAGTAACGTGAATCCACACTGTTGTTTCGGTTGTCGCCCATCACCAAAATATGGCCTTCGGGAACAGTAATTCGCTTGAATGAAGGAAACTGAGGCTCTACCGGCATGACTTTGATTATGCGCTGATGGCCAGCAACTGCTTCAACCATTAAATCTTCACCGTTTGTGGAAGGTGTCCACTCAGCGCGTTCACCGTTAATGTAGAGCCGGTTGTTTTGCAAAGCAATAGTGTCACCCGCTGTAGCAACCACACGCTTTACAAGGCGCATATCAGCGGCGCTACTGTCGATAATAACGATATCACCTTTTTCAATATTGCCAGTGTTGGCTAAGACGGTATCTGTAAACGGGAATTCTAGGGTGTACGCCACTTTATTTACCATAATGCGGTCACCCACCATGATCCCCGGCTCCATAGAGCCAGAAGGTACATCATACCAATCGGCCAAACTGCTTCTAACAGAAAATAGGGCGATAATAAGAATTAGGAAAGATATATTTTCTTTGATGAAGGTCTTCACTGATTTTTTCATTTTTTCCATTTCCTTCGCAAGATTATTCAATCATTGTGAGTGGCCATAAGTTGAAAGTTTAGACGAGTGAATTACAAATTGATTCAAATCACTTTGTTTCAATATGTTTCGGTGTTTAAATATTGTCGAATATTATTTTTGAACAGGGTTATTGGATGAGAATAGCGGCATTACTACTTGGACATATCTATTTTGCAATGTTCAATGTGGCTTACTCACAACCCTATCCTGTATTTACAGAGTTTTCCCCGCCTTATCAGTATCCTAACAAAGACAATGAGATCGTTGGGGTAGCTACAAAACGGGTAGAAGCCATTTTTGAAAGGGCTGGCTTTACCCCTCGCATACGCCTGTATCCGTGGGCAAGAAGTTTTCACCTTGTGCAAAATACTCCATCTGCATTTATTTTTTCAATTGCTCGCACGCAAGAAAGAGAAGCTAGATTTTTTTGGATTGCACCCGTCGCTAAGTTTAAACTTGCACTAGTGTCGTTAAACAACGGACGCCTTCCCCAAGTAACAGATTGGTCGCAGTTATCTAACTATCGCTTTGCAGTGCAGCGTGGTGATGTCGGTATGACGTGGCTTGAGTCAAAAGGGCTCACTGAAGGTAACGAGCTTGTGGTTTGTACGGATATTGCGTGTTCGTGGGAGTACCTGGATAAAGGGGTAGTGGATTTTATCATTGAAGATCCAGAATTGATCAGTGCAACCGCAGAACAGACTGATCTGCCGAGCAATCGCTTTACCACCAATGTAGTCATTCCAGAGTTGGAAGTCGTGGGCTATTTAGCGGCTAATCGCTCGACACCGCCGGATGTTGTTGCGCGACTACAAGAAGCAGCCGCACAACTCGAACAAGTCGATAATTAACTACTTTTGTCGCTCGCGAAGCACACTCAGTGCATCGTCAAGAGACATATCGCTCGCTTGTAGCAATACCGTAAGGTGATACAACAAGTCAGCCGCTTCATTTTTAAGCTCTTCTTTGTCGTGTACGGTTGCAGCTAGCGCCGTTTCCACGCCTTCTTCTCCGACCTTTTGCGCAATACGTTTAATCCCTTTATTGTACAAACGCGCTGTGTAGCTACTCTCTGGATCTGCACCTTTACGGGCCGCAAGTACACGTTCTAAATCGGCTAAGAATGTGAAGCTCGGCGTGTTCCCTGAAAACCAACAGCTTTCTGCACCTGTGTGGCAGGTGGGGCCATTCGGATTCGCCAACACCAGTAGTGAATCTTTGTCACAGTCGGCAGCTACACTAACCAAATCAAGAGTGTTACCTGAGGTTTCACCTTTTTGCCACAAGCGCAACTTAGAACGGCTGAAAAAGGTGACTTTTTCTTGTTCTAAAGTGGTGTTCAAGGCTTCTTGGTTCATATAGCCTTGCATTAGTACTTTCCCTGATACAGCGTCTTGAACGATTGCAGGAAGCATATTGTCCATTTTTTCCCAAGCTAATTCTTGAATGTTTTCTAGCGTGACTAGCATGGTTATGCTCCTACTACATTGAAATTGGGACGTTTACGCATTGGTACGTCATTACTGACAAGCACGGCTTTTAACTCGTCGATATCGATGATCCCTTTGTGGAATACCGATGCCGCGAGCGCGCCATCTACATCAGCTTGTTGAAACACTTGGGTAAAGTGTTCTATTTCGCCAGCGCCACCGGAAGCGATAAGTGGGATATTACACACATCTCTCACTGCTTTGAGCTGTGTTACGTCATAACCTTTACGCACACCGTCTTGGTTCATGCAATTCAGCACTATTTCGCCCGCACCGCGTGACTGAACTTCTTTTACCCAATCCAGTGTTTGCCAAGCAGTTTGCTGTGTGCGACTTTCGTCGCCAGTGAATTTGTAAACTTCGTATTGATTGGTGTCTTTGTTGTAAAAACTGTCAATACCAATAACCACACATTGCTGTCCGTATACATCGTGCAGTTGGTTGATTAAATCAGGATTGGTTAATGCGGGCGAGTTAATGGATATCTTGTCCGCTCCCATTTCCAAAATGCGACCCGCATCTTCAACAGATTTAATACCGCCAGCCACGCAAAAAGGAATATCAATCACTTGTGCAATACGACTTACCCAGCTTTTATCAACTACTCGTTGGTCTGAGCTTGCGGTAATATCATAAAAAACCAATTCATCAGCACCTGCTTTAGCGTACTGCTCGGCAAGTGGAACGATATCGCCAATGATTTCGTGGTTGCGAAATTGCACACCTTTAACCACTTTACCATCGCGAACATCAAGACAAGGTATTATGCGTTTTGCCAGCATGATATTGCCTCCTTCACGGTAAATTTACCTTCGAGTAATGCGCGACCAAGAATAACACCGCCCACATTCGTAGGCTTTAGCGCGCTGATATCATTAAGGCTACCAATGCCACCCGACGCCTGCCAGCTCACATTTGGGAAACGTGCCGCCATTTCTTGGTATAGCTCTACATTCGCACCCTGTAGCGTGCCGTCGCGGCTTATATCAGTGCACAGTACGTGTTTAGCTCCAACGCTTGCAAAATCATCCAGCAGCCCTTCTAGTGCTACGCCTGAGTTTTCTTGCCAACCGTGGGTTGCAATAAGCTTTTCGCCACTGTCACTAATGTTGATATCTAGTGCCAAAACGATATGTTCTGGGCCATACTTTTCTACCCAAGACTTCACCAATTCAGGCTGCTTTACCGCAAGTGAGCCAATCACAACACGACTAACGCCCGTGTCTAAAAGTTGTGCTACTTCGTCTTCACTGCGAATGCCGCCACCGGCTTGAAACTGCATGCGTTTGGTTTCTACCATACGTTTGATAAGTGCTAGTTGGCGTTTGCTGGTGTCTTTTGCGCCGGTTAGGTCAACAATGTGTAACCAGTTTGCGCCTTGGTCAGCATAGTCATGAACAACCTCTACAGGGTCGAGTTCATATTGGGTCTTTTGTTCGTAGTCGCCCTGATACAAGCGGACGACTTTTCCTTCGATAAGGTCAATAGCTGGAATAATCATTAGAGGTTCACAAAGTTAGTCAATAACTGCGCACCAGCTTCGCCCGAGCGTTCAGGGTGAAATTGTACGCCAAAGAAGTTGTCTTTATTTATCGCTGCCGAGAAAACACCGCCGTAATCGCAGCGGGCCAAGGTGTGTTCGTACTCGGTGACTGCAAAGCTGTGTACGAAGTAGAAGTAGGTGCCTTGGTCAATACCTTTAAAAAGTGTTTTGTCGCTGTGGGTTATGGTATTCCATCCCATGTGCGGTAGACGCTGGCCTTCGGCGGTCATTCTGGCTACGTGGCCTGGCATAAGTGACAAACACTCAATATCACTTTGGGTTTGTGCGCGTTCAGCCGAAGTTTCCACCATCAGTTGCATGCCCAAGCACACGCCAAGAACCGGTTGGGTAAGTGACTGCAACGTACTTATTAAGTCTTTTTGTTGGATACTAGACATTGCCGCAGCGGCTGTACCTACACCGGGAAGAAAGACTTTGTCAGCCGAAGTGATCACTGACTTATCGTCAGAAACTTCTACCGCCACACCTAAACGCTCTAGTGCGAATCGCACTGAGGAAATGTTAGCGCAACCGGTATTTACAATAACAATCTTCTGTTTTTGCATTACAGCGCTCCTTTGCTGCTTGGTAGTGCGTCGCCCTGACGTGTCACGGCTTGACGTAGCGCGCGACCAAACACCTTAAACAAGCTTTCTACTTGGTGGTGAGCGTTACCTTCTGAGGTTGAAAGGTGCAACGACAAGCCCATGCTTTGCGCTAGCGAATAAAAGAAGTGCGGCACCATTTCAGTTGCCATTTCACCCACTTGGTCTCGGGTGAACTCAGCGTCAAATTTGAGGTAAGGGCGATTCGATATGTCCATAATACACTCGGCGCGGCACTCATCCATTGGTAGTGCAAAACCAAATCGACCAATACCGCGTTTGTTGCCCAAGGCTTTCTTCAGTGCTTCGCCAATGGCTAATGCGGTATCTTCAACACTGTGGTGGTCGTCGATGTGCAGGTCACCGTCAACAGTAACGTCTAATTGAATACCACCGTGAGTGGCTATTTGGTCAAGCATGTGGTCAAAAAAGCCTAAGCCCGTTTGAATCGTCGACTTTTTCGTTGAATCCAAGTCTACAACCACTTTAATGTCGGTTTCTGAGGTGGTACGAACCACTTCGGCAATACGAGACGATGACAGCAGTGATTTCTCAATATCATTCCAGTTCAGGCTTTCAGGGTTATACTGCAGCCCTCGAATTCCCATGTTTTCGGCAAGTTGCATGTCAGTAATGCGATCGCCAATAACATAAGAACGGGTGAAGTCGACTTTACCCTGTTGAAGATATTCTTGTACCAAACCAAGTTTAGGCTTACGGCAGGTACAATTGTCTTCGTCGAAGTGCGGGCAAATCAGTACGTCATCAAAGGTAACACCTTGGCTTTCGAATACCGCCATCATAGCATTATGAGGTGCGTCGAAGTCCGCTTGCGGGAAACTGTCGGTACCTAAGCCATCTTGGTTACTTACCATCACCAACTTAAAGCCAGCGGCTTTTAGTTTGAGCAGTACAGGAATGACATTTGGCTCAAAAGCGAGCTTTTCTAGACTATCGAGTTGCTTGTCAATTGGTGGTTCTTCAACGAGCGTGCCGTCACGGTCAATAAATAAAATAGCTTGCTGACTCATGCCGCGTCCTCTTGTAAAAATGCGTTAATCAAATTCATTAAACGTTGGTTTTGCGCTTTGGTACCAATACTGACCCGTAAACAGTTCGACAAATTTAACTGTTTTGACTGGTCGCGAATCAGCATACCTTGCGAAACCAAGTAGGCCATGAGCGCTGGAGCTTTAGCAAAGTGGAACAATATAAAGTTGGCTTTGGTATCGCCTACCAGCGTTATGCCGTCTATGGCTGATAGCGCAGCAGCGAGCGTCGCTTTTTCTTGGTTAAGCTCACTGACTTGTTGCTGTAATCGTTCAAGTGCATTGCTACTCAGTGCTTGGGCTGCAATTTGCGCCACCGGTTCTGGAATGGGATAAGGCGCAATCACCTTTAAAAGCGCCTGAATCACGGGCGCTTGTGCCAAAGTAAAACCACAGCGCAGGCCCGCTAGTGCAAATGCCTTAGACAAAGTGCGCAGTACCACAAGGTTGGGGTAGTTGTTTATTTCAGTGGCCCAGGTGTTGTCGGCGTCAAACTCAATATATGCTTCGTCGACAACAACGAGCGCACTGTCACTGAATTGTTTCAAAATTGTCTTGATATCGGCTCTAGCCACTTGTGTTCCGGTAGGATTGTTCGGCGCACAAATAAATACCAAGTTAACATTATTCGTTGCGCAAATACCTTCCACATCTAAGTTAAAATCGCTCTTTAGTGGTACGGTTTTTACGCCAATATCACACGTTTCTGCGCTAATAGCATACATGCCATAAGTAGGCGGGCAGATAAGAATATTATCTTTTCCCGGGGTGCAGAAGGTACGAATAAGTAGCTCAATGCCTTCGTCGGCACCGCGAGTAACAATAAGCTGCTCTTTCGCTACTTGCGCATAACTGGCGTAGCCGTTGACTACGCTTTCTGGTTGGCAAGAAGGGTAGCGGTTGAAGCTACTGCTATCTACGTCGTACTCGTTGGCAAAAGGCGACTCGTTGGCGTTTAACCAATCTTGTCCGCCAGAAAATAAACGACGAGCTGATTCGTATGGTTTTAACGGCACTAGGTTGTCGTTAATCAGTGTATCGATGAGCGTGGACATTACTTTTCTTCCTCGTTGCTCAAAGCATTTAGCTTGGCCATTCTTACGGCCACAGCTTGCTCGTGGGCATCCAAACCTTCTGCGCGAGCTAGCGTCATAATAGCTGGCCCCAAATTGCGCATACCGTCAGCTGATAAGGTCTGAATCGTGTAACGACGCATAAAATCGAGTAACCCTAAGCTTGAATAGTTTTTCGCGTAGCCATAGGTGGGCAACACGTGGTTGGTACCCGAGGCGTAATCACCAGCAGACTCTGGAGACCACGGGCCTAAAAATATAGAGCCTGCGTACTTGATTTGATCAAGATATTGCTCTGCGTCATCAAATTGCACAATCAAGTGTTCCGGTGCATAGGCATTGCTAATGAGCACGGCGTCGTTAACGGATTCTGCAAGAATGTAGCGCGCGTTTTTCATAGCCGGCCTAGCAATGTCAGCTCGGCTTAATGTGGCCAACTGGCGTTCCACAGCTGCTTTACTGGCTTCAATAACTTCAGCGCTATTGCTGACTAAAATGGCTTGTGAATCAGGACCGTGCTCAGCTTGAGACAATAAGTCTGCGGCAACAAACTCAGGGTCAGCATTGGCATCGGCAAGTACAAGCACTTCCGAAGGGCCAGCGGGCATATCGATAGCTGCACCGTCAGCCCGCAAACTCACTTGCTGTTTTGCCTCAGTGACAAAGCTGTTACCAGGGCCAAAGATTTTGTCTACTTGAGGAATTGAGTTTGTACCTAACGCCATGGCCGCAATAGCTTGTGCACCGCCGCATAAGAATATGGAGTCGATACCACATTTACGCGCTGCATAGGCGATTTCAGGCGCGATTAAGCCTTTACTGTTGGGCGGTGTACACAATACTTTTTGTTCGCAACCTGCTACAAGTGCAGGCACGCCAAGCATTAACACCGTTGAAGGTAGTGGCGCGCTACCACCGGGAATATATAAACCCACCTTATCAAGAGCAGTAAAACGCAGTTCGCAATTCACCCCTGGGGTGGTGGTTAATGCAAGGTCACTTGGCTGTTGTGCTTCGTGAAATGCTTTTATGTTGTTGAAGGCGGTATCTATTGCCAGAGCTACGTCGTCAGCAACACTGTCAGCTAGTGTATTTGCAGCGTCTTGAGAAAGCACTAATGATGTAAGCCCTTCACAGTCAAATTGCTGTGTGTAGCGTAATACTGCATTGTCACCTTGCTGTTCAACGTTTGAAATGATGTCTTTCACCGTCGCAGCAAGTTTGGCGCTTTCAGCCATAGCAGGGCGGGCAAGCGCTTGCTTTTTTTCGTCGTTGGAAAGTGATGACCAAGTAATCATAATCGGTCCTTAGCCCATCATTTTTTCAATTGGCATGACAAGAATTGAGCTACAACCTAGGGCTTTTAGCTTTTCCATGGTTTCCCAGAACAGATCTTCAGTACTGACTACGTGTATCGCTACGCTATCCTCATTGCCAGCTAGCGGTAATACTGTTGGGTTTTCTGCACCGGGGAGCAGGCTTTTTACTTGCTCTAGGTACGCCTTAGGCGCGTGAAGCATAATGTACTTGCTTTCTTTCGCCAGCATCACTCCATCAATACGCGGTAACATGCGGTTGATCAGGGCTTGCTTTTCAGCGCTCATACCGCCGTCGGCACGTTGAATTAACACTGCTTTTGAACGGAAAATAACATCTTCTTCCACAAGGCCATTGGCTTCAAGGGTTGCACCAGTAGAAACAAGATCACAGATGGCTTCTGCCACACCGGCCCGTGGTGCAACTTCTACTGAACCAGTAAGCATTACCGCTTTTGCGTTGATCTTTTTCTCTTCAAAATAACGTTCAAGAAGGTACGGGTAAGTGGTAGCAACACGCTTGCCTTCAAGCGATTGAATACCCGTGTATTCCATTTCGTTGGGCACGGCAATAGACAAACGGCAACCGCCATAGTCAAGGCGACGCAACACTTCATAGCTAGATGCTTTGTTCGCCGCTTTGCGTTCCAGCATTTTTTCTTCTAGTTCGTTTTCACCAATAAAACCTAGGTCGGCGACACCATCCATTACTAGACCTGGAATGTCGTCGTCACGCACGCGAAGCAAATCAATTTCTTCGTTGGTAGAGTGAGCAATCAGCAAACGGTCGCGGATATTCAGTTTAATCCCGATTGCTTTAAGAAGGGCAATGCTGTCATCACTTAAGCGTCCAGATTTTTGGATCGCAATTCTAAGTCTGTTGCTATTACTCATTGATAATTCCTTAACACTTTATTGTGCGCCTAAAAACGAAAAACCCCCGGAAGTTGCCTTCCGAGGGTCGAGAATTTTTTCATCTGCGCCATTGGAAGGAAACAATAACCTTCCAGCACGAACCTGAAAGGTTATGCTTTATGATGATGGCGGTGTAGCGCAGCGCAATTTAACATTTAGATAGACAATACCTGTTTTTTGAACGAGCAAAACAGTATCGTTTTGCTTATGGTTTTGCAAGGCGAAATTGAACTCTTTTTGCCCAAAGCGTCTAAATTTTAGTATATAAGCTAAAACAATTTGGTATGAACGCCGATGACCTGAATATAATCGGAGTGATTTTTGGAGGAAATCATGAGCAATGATTTGTTGTTCTCGGTGTTACCGAGGAACACTAGGCCGACAATTAAACCAGATGAACGCCTAAAAAAAGTGGATAAAAGCAAACGAGGGGAACAGCTCAACGAGGACGAGAAAGAACAACATGAATCTGTGCATCATGTGGATGATGACGCGCAGCGGGCATTACACAAGCGTGTGGAGGAGCGAACGGGAAGTAAACAAGAAGAAAACTCACAGCACGCGAAAAAACAACCTTCGAAAGATGAGCCGCAAAGCCCAGATTCAGAGGAGGATACCGCTGAATCGAAGTCAATAAAGCACTTAGATATCTACATATGATATGGGGTTTCCATTAGTGGTTCATATGTACTAGCTCGTAGCACCAAAGTAAAAACCGAGTTCTTGGTCATTCACCTATTTTATTCTTGTAAACTTTACCTACTTTCACTGTCGGTCCTTTTTTGAGCCTGACTCTATGGCTGGTGATTGAACCAAATAGCAAAACAATAAAGACAATGGTGACCACTAGAGCTTGCATATTCGGAGAGGATACTTCGTTAATTGCGGTGTAAGACAGCGCATCAAGCCCGTAGGTAGAGTTGTTACTTAAATCACCATTACCCACCAATGAAAATGATGTAATGGCGGTGTCGCTGATGATACCGAAGAAGGTACTTTCGTTCCAAACACTAGTGACCTGAAACGCCTGAAGTATTTCGTGACCGGCACTGTCGATATAGTCCAAGCTTGTTGAATTGAGTTCATTAACATCAAATCCGATAGCAAATACTTCGTGGTTAAAGGTAACAGTAAGAGTATCTCGCTCTCTTAAAGACAAAGCTTTGGTCCCTTCACTTACGTGACTAGTTGTAGTTCTGTAGCGCTTAAAGCCAGAGGTAGTATCGATTGATATGACTGTGAGAGCACTGTCGTTAAAACCGTCAAAGTCCAGTTCTCCACTTACTGCGCTTTCGAAGGCCTCTCTATCTGTAAATAGAATATAGCCCGCTTGAGCAGACTGACTTATCAGGCACATGATTATTAGTATGGTTGTTGTTAAACGATAGCTTCTCACAATCATATCTCTCGATGACAAAGCATAAATAAATTTGAAAATTGGTTATTGGGTTTTGTCATTACTCATGGGAGTTTTCAGTGAGTAATGCATCTACAGGCGTAGTATCGCAGGCAATTGTGAGTAAATTGTGAGGTGTTTAAAAAAGCCAAATTTTCATAGTTTCCAAGGTTTTTTTGTGATTATCATTGAGTCATAATTTTTTAAAGGTATTACGCAAACTCTCGTTAATGCAGGTTTGTAAGGCCTATAAGGTTGTTTGTTCATGTATCGTGTGTTTTTACTTCTGCTGTGTACTACGCTTTTTAGCGGTGAGTTGACCGCTCAGCAAGTAACCCCCCTTGAGAGCGAGGTATTACGAACGCAAATTCTCGACACATCGCTATCACGGGTTCAGCGTTTGGCCACAATTATCCAATTTATTAAAACCCACAGAAGAAGCGAGCCTGATGCGTCGCTAGAATATGCAGACCTTGGATTTGAGTTGCTTGAATCTATTGAAGAACCATTTCTTGAGTCACAGTTACTTGGGTACGCGACTAAAATCTATTTGGAGCGAGGAGAGCTGGATCATGCCGAGCATCTCATAAACAAAGGACTTGAAGCGGCACGTAGAGCAAACTCTGCGCAAGGGTTGGCACTTAACTTATTTAATCAAGCGTTGCTTTATCAACTAGATAACAAGCTGGTGCTAGCACTTGATAGCTACAATCAACTGGAGCGAGCCTATATTGATGCCGAGGATATTAGTGGTTTGGCGGCAGCCTACAACAACATGGGTATTATTTATCAGAAGCTAGGCAATTTAGAAGATGCGCTATCCTACTTTCAGCGGGCATTGCCCTACTATGCTGAATCGGGAAGTAAGGTGCATGAAGCCAATACTATTATGAATATTGGTGAAGTGCTTTACTTGATTGGTGATGTAAAACAAGCCGAGCAAAACTATCAACATGGTTTAAGTTTAATTACCGAAGAGAGCGCACCCCTCAGTTTTCTTGAAGGACATCTGCGGCTGGCTATTTTGTATGGCGATCAACAAGCGTTGGACCTAGCGGCGGAGTATTTATCTCAGGCTATTTCAGTGGCGAAACGATTCAACTTGGCAACTCCATTACTGAGTGCCTACTACGAAGAGATTAAGCTACTTATAAAGCAAGGAGCTACCGACAATGCTTATGCTGTTCTGCTTAAGGTGGAGAAGCTTTTGCTTGATGACGTTCAATCTGAGCTTGCCTTGGGTGCATTTTATTTCAGAGCGCTTGTTGCTGTAGAGCAGGAGAAATGGAGTGACGCAGAACAGTACATTGATGCTTTATTCCATCATCATGTTTATGATTTTAGATTTTTTGATCTGCAAGAGGCGTTGTCGTTAGCTTTTTTAATAAAGCGCCAGTTGGGGAAAGATGCACAGGCCAATGCCATTATTTCTGAGTGGTTCAGCCGATATCGCGATCATCAGAAAGATAACCGAGACACCCTAATTGCACAGTACGCACAGCTGTATAAAGTTAATGAAGCGGAACGTGAAGTGGAAGCTCTTACTCAGCAAGCTATAGAAAACGAAAATGAAAAGTTGCGTGCTCAGCAGCACATACGTCAGATGGTGTTTATTTTCGTCGTGGTAAGTGTCGTGCTTTCGGCGTGTTTATTATTGATATGGCAAAGAGGAAAGGCATTGAGGCGAGAAAATGCGTTAACTAACGAGTTAATTACGCAGAAAAAACGCTTTTTCGCGGATATCTCACATGAACTCAGAACACCATTGACGATTTTTAAATTAAAGATGCAAGAGCTTGAATTTAATATCGCGGATGATCCAAAACGAATATACAAGTTACTTAACGAGCGAATAGATAGCTTTAACAGTTTGATAAACGACATATCTTTACTAGCTCAAAATGACAGAGGTGAACTAGAGCTTCAATTCGAGCAGGTGAAATTGAAAGAGTTTTTTGAACGCCGAGGCGATGAGTTGTCTAGCCTTGCTGCTGAGTATGGATTAAGTCCAGTGATTGATATTAGACTCAATGAAGCTGACGAAGGTACCATCGATGCCGCTCGCGTGAGACAAGTTTTGGCGAATTTGTTTAGCAATGCGTGTCGCTATACCCGTGCCCCTGGTATGGTTCGACTTAAAGTGAAGCAGTCTGAAAATCGATTATTTTTTCGCGTAGAGGACAGCGCTCCAGGGCTTAGTGTTCATGAGCAACGTCGGGTGTTTGACCCTTTGTATCGTGTGGACAAGTCGCGTAGCCGTAAGTTGGGTGGAAGTGGCTTAGGCTTATCGATTTGCAGCGACCTTATAAAAGCTCAGAAAGGAACTATTGCTATCGACAGCAGCGAATTGGGTGGCGTTATGTTGTCAGTAGCACTACCGATAAATGGCGGTAATAAATGAACAAAAAACATATTTTGATTGTTGAAGACGAAGTTGACGTAGCTGATAGTGTGAGAAACTTTCTGCACAAAGCGGGATTCGAAACGTCACATCTAGAATCTGGTGAACCCGTTACAGACTTTGTGTCTAGCACAACAGTAGACCTTATCTTATTGGATATTATGCTTCCCGGGATGTCTGGATTAGAGGTATGTAAAGCCCTGCGCAGTTTCTCAAATATACCCATATTCATGTTGACGGCCTGTGCAGAAGAATCGCAGAGGTTAGAAGGGCTAGAGCTGAGGGCGGACGATTACATCAGCAAACCTTTCAGTGCGCCGGAGTTGGTGCTAAGAGTGACTAATTTTCTAAAGCGATTTGGCCGGTCGGAGCCAGAGCTTGGACTGAGCATTAACAAAGACGAATTCTCTGCGTCATTCAAGGGTGAAAAAATTGGGCTGACAAAAGCCGAGTTGGAGCTAATTGCACTCTTGCAAAAGCGACCCAATCAGGCGTTTACAAGAGAGCAGATCCTTAATTCGATATATAGCGACTATCGAGATGTTAGTGATAGAACCGTAGATACTCATATTAAAAACCTACGTAAAAAGCTAAAGTCGGTATCACCACAGCACGAGTACATACAAGCTGTTTATGGTGTGGGATACCGCTACGTATTGGCTTAGCCTTTTACTTTCTCAACGGTGTAGCCTTGTGCTTCAAGCAAGGCTAGTACACCGTCGTTGCCTGGCAAATGAAGGGCACCTACTAGCACAAACTCCACTTCATCAGACTCAAAGAAGCTGATCAAGTGGGGAAGCCAGTTATGGTTTCTTTCCACTAGAATGCTCTTGTAGACTTCAGGATAGTCCGTGGCAAATACATCCAAAATATCTGTGCTCATGCCTTTTAAATCGCCATTGAACCAATATTCTTTCATCAAAGAGAGGTTTTCGGGCAGGGTTTTAATGTCTTCCAAGGTGTACTGAATAAGTCCATCAGGGTCGTCTTCACCCATGGCGACAATGAATGCCAGTTGTTGCTCTGGCGACTCCAACCATGCCAGTGTCTTGTCTGCATCTTTTGCTTTTTGTGCATAGTGAGCATCAACGCCCTCAAGAGTTAGTCCTAAGCGCTGTAGCTCACCAATCGTCAAACTAAGCGAAACAAGCTGCGGTTTAAATAACTTTACACTTTCTATTGGCCAGCCTCTCGATGCAAAATGGCTCGCTAGTGCACTGTATGTGTCTTCCGATAGATGTGACTGTATCGTTGAACCGTCAGAGTAACTTAATTGCTGGAGCAATTGCTGAGAAAATGCCGGCGAGTTAACGGCGTCGAGGTCGGTCTCAAGAACAATACTTGATGCCTTATCAAAAGCGATTTCATAGGGGGCTGGCAGTGGATAATCACCTTCACTGAGCAGGTGAAGTGTACCGCCGACGAATATTGCGCTGTCTCCTTTAGATACTTTCCACACCGATGCAGAATACGTAGGAGCCACAACTATCAAGGTGGCGACTAGCAAGAAGATCCTTTTCATTTTTTATAACTTAATAAGAGTATGGGGCAATTACTCTAACTAGAACATTGTTGGAAAACAAAGGTTTCGTAAAATTATTATTTAAAAGATTGTATTTTTGCCGTCGTCTGGCAAAGTGCCTCAAAATGTAAATTAATTGTGTGGAGGTTCGTTTGCGTCGTGTTGTTAATCTGGTCTTAGCCCACCCGATAAGAGCGTTGTTGCTCAGTATGTGGCTATGTACAGTTGCGGTTCAACAAAACGCTGTCTCGCTGATTACAGATTACGGGCTTTTTACTGTATTGGGTATTGTCGGCGCAGTCTTCGCAAACGCCACAGGCGCCGGTGGCGGTGTTGTTTTTGTTCCCTTCTTTAATTACTTAGCTTTTGATGCAACCAGCATTGTTGCCACCAGTTTTGCTATTCAATGTTGCGGTATGACAGCAGGGGCTATTACTTGGTGGCGATACAAACAGCAAAATCATCCCTCTGATCCAGAGTGGTACCCTGTGGTTCCTAGCTTGAGGCTAACTTTACCATTTTCTGCATTGGGTTTATTGGTTGCCCAGTTTGGACCCCAGTATTTTTCTCTGCTGGCTTGGCTGCAAGGTGGTGTAGCGGAGCTGCACATAGGGTTTGGTATCTTTTCTATATTTCTCGCCATTGCGATTTTCGCCTCTATTCCTTTAATGGGAAACAAGACCTATCGCTATAGTTTTATTCGATTAGACACGCTGTGCTTACCCGTTATTGGCTTTGTGGGGGGCATCATTACCGCATGGCTCTCAGTGGGAGTGGGTGAGTTAGTGGCTGTGTATTTAATCATTCGTGGTTTTAATATTACTATGGCAATTGCATCGGCCGTTATCTTATCTGCATTGTCAGTTTGGTGCGCCATTGTGTACCACATTACGGTGACTGAAGCTGTGATTTGGCCGGTAGTTCTATTTGCTGGAGCGGGTGCTATTATGGGCGGAATGTTAGCTAAATATGTAGTGCTGGCGTTTTCACCGCAAAAATTAAAAATATTCTTCGGCGCGTGGGTTTTGGTGTTAGGTGTTGCAGGGTTGCCCGTGTTCTAACAATGTAACGAGAGGCTGTTATGAATGAGTGTTCAATGGATAATGTGCGCGCGCAAAAACAGCCTGAATGGTCAAAAAACGCCGTTATTTATCAGGTAAATACCCGCCAGTTTTCACCTCAAGGTACCTTTGAGCAAGTCACCAAAAAGTTGAACCACATCAAATCTTTAGGTGCCGATATTGTGTGGCTTATGCCCGTACATCCCATTGGTGAAAAACATCGTAAAGGTACCTTGGGCAGCCCTTATTCGGTCAAAGACTATTACCGTATCAATAGCGAGTTCGGCACAGAAAGCGATCTCAGAACACTCATTTCCGCTGCCCACAGTATGGATCTTAAGATTATCCTCGACTGGGTGCCAAACCACAGCGCTTGGGATAACGAACTCGTAGATCTTCACCCCGAATGGTATGCCAAAGATCATCACGGTAACTTTCGACCATCACCCTGGTGGGATTGGTCAGATATTATTGAGTTTGATTACAGTGTGCCTGAGCTGCGAACTTACATGATTAACGCAATGAAATACTGGGTCGAAAACTTCGACGTAGATGGTTTTCGCTGCGATGTGGCGGGCTATGTACCGAATGATTTTTGGCAGCAAGCCTGTGATGCATTGCGTGAGATAAAGCCAATATTCATGTTAGCCGAATGGGAAAATCGTGACCTACACAGCGCTGGCTTTAACATGACCTATGCATGGTCTTGGAATGAGACGGTACATGAAGTCACGCAAGGGAAGTGCTCACTTGATAGGTTGAGAAAATATTACTCATGGAACGAGCGTTCATGGCCTGCTGATGCGTATAGAATGACCTTTGTGAGTAATCATGACAAAAATGCATGGGATGGTACTCAGCATGAACAATTTGGTGAAGGTCTGGAAGCGGCGATTGTTTTGTCTGTCATGGGTGAGGGAATGCCACTGATTTACAATTCTCAAGAAGCGGGCGAATCTAAGCGGTTAGCTTTTTTTGAAAAAGACTGCATTGAGTGGAAACGTCATTCTATTGGTACGCTATATCAAGAATTGATTGCGTTAAAAAAACGCACTTCAGCCTTATGGAATGGTGATTTCGGTGCAAGGATGATTCACGTTCCAAATTCTAAAATGAATCAAGTGATCAGTTTTGTTCGACAAGATGATGCGAGTAAAGTCGCTGTTTTGATAAACTTCTCTGCATTATGCCAGCGGGTGCGTTTACACGACA
>Ga0256829_1000514_pt1 | contig 38196 bp, 42 predicted proteins | sample 131447metaG_FD_185979 | JGI IMG/M metagenome (GOLD analysis project Ga0256829, IMG submission 185979) | Hydrothermal vent microbial communities from Lau Basin, Pacific Ocean - 131-447 | ecosystem: Environmental > Aquatic > Marine > Hydrothermal vents | place: Pacific Ocean: Lau Basin | collected... | reverse complement strand
AGAAGTGGAGAAAAGGATACAAAAGGAAGAAGAAGAAGAAGAAGAAGAAGAAGAAGAAGAAGAAGAAGAAATTAAAAGTCAAATAGAAAAATTAAAAGATAAAGAGGAAGATATATATAAATTTTTTAGGATAATAAATGAAATTAATGAAACAAGGATTAAAGAATGATTGATAGATGTTAGGAAAAACTATTTTAATAAGGACGTTGTAGAATTAAATACAGGAGATATAACTAGTTTTTGAGTAAAAATATGAATAATTAGTGAAGCAAATAAAAATGTTTTTATTGAAGACATATTTTACGATAAGGAAAATAGAGAATTTAAAATAGGATGACAATATTGAATAAATTGAAAAGTAATAGATATTAAGGATAAAGATAAAGTTAGTTTATTAATTGATTGAGCTGAAATATCTACTAAGTTGATATCTTATGCTGCTAACACTTTATGAGTAGTATTAGAATATGATGACTGAACTTATGAATATTTAACAGAAGATAATTTTAAAGATTGACAAATTATATTACAAAATAATGAATATGATGATAATGTTTATATATATGTAATTATTATGGATTTTGAAAAATCAGTTAATTATTATCTGAATCTATTAATATTATTCTGATTAAAATGATTCTTAGAATATAATACAGAATATTTTCAAGATGATGATATTATGAAAATTTTAAAAGATATTTTAATAGATAATATAGAGGATATAGAATATATTGTAGAAAATTATGACTGAACAGAAACAAATATCTGACTATGAACACAAGGGGCTAATTGCTTTATAGATGTTTCAGCAGATAACTTTAATAAATATATGGAAGAATTATTAAAATAAATTTTATTTAATTAAATTAATAAAAAATGATTATAAAAACTATAAACTGAAAAAAAGATTATGTTTATGAAAAAGATGAGAGTATAAATAATTTACAATCATTATATCAGAAAGAACAAGAAAAAAATAAAAATGAAAATTATAAATATGAATATAAAGAACAAGCTATGATTCCATACTTTAGTTATATTGATAAAAATTGAAATGAGATAAAATTTGCATTAAAGTATTCATGATAAAATTTATTCATTTATATTACAAAAAAAGATTTTAAATTTTATTTAATTGAATTAATGATATTATGACAGAAAGAGATTTAACTAAAATTGATTTATGATATACTATGGATGCACGGAAACCAAATGATTTTTTAATAAAAGATGTAGATAGTATTTTAAATGAGGAATATTATTTTGTATTAATGATTACTGGGGAATATACAAGAACATTCTCAAATGGAACTTATATTAGTAGCCCCTCTGTATATATAACCAAAAATAAAGAAATTGCCGAAAAAATATATAATGGAGATAAATATTATAAATTAGAGGATTCATTAAAAAAGGGTATTGAATTGATTAATAGCAATAAGTTAGATAACCACAGTTTCATAATATATTATAATGATCGGGACAACACATCTAACAGTATTCGCTATAAAAGGATAGATCTACTTAGAAAAGCATCAAGAAATTCTTATAGGGGTACCCTCAACAGTATTTGTGATACTAGGTATGTAGGTAAAATGAAATTAAGAGAGATGTTTGAAATATTAACATGGGAGGAAGAAAAAAAAGAACTTAATTTTTAAAATATAATTATTAAAAATGACAGAAATATTAACTAAGGATGAGGCTAGTAAATTAGAATTTTTCGAAGAAACTAAAAATAAAGATATTTATACTTATATTTTACCAAATAGCAAGTATTGGACAGTTATTTATAAATGAGAGAGAATATTAGTAGATAAAAAATTAAAGACACTTTATATAAAGGAAAAATGTGGGATTATGTCTTGAAAATTAGATTCTAATTATTATTTTTATTATGATATTATTAATAAAAAAGATATATTAGATGGTAAAAAATCAATATTTGCTTTTAATTTTAGTAATAAATGTATTGATTGATTAGAATATTTAGATGAAAATCTTAAATGGCATTTAATTATAAATTGAGTTGATGTATTAGAAAATAAAGAAGTTGCTACCGTAAAAGATATATTTGATAATGGCGTGTATTATTATCCTGAATATAATTTGTATAATTTTAAGGATAAATCTTGATACTGGAATTTGGTCAGAATTAAAGATGATACAATTGTTTTTAGAAATGAAATGATCAAGGTATTTCCCCCAGATGATTTTTTTGAATACAAAACTGATGATGGTGAAATAAAAAAAGAAAGATTTGATAAATATATTATTTAAAAAAATATCCCTCTTTATTTAATATATTGATGTTATTATGACAGAACTTAAACCTTTTATTAAATGGCCATGATGAAAATCACAGGAGATAAAGTTTATAAAACATCTATTTCCTAATAATATAAATAATTATTATGAACCATTTGTAGGTTGAGGTTCTGTTTTTTTTAATATAAAAGCGAAAAAATATTTTATAAATGACAAATCAAAAGATTTAATAAATTTATACAGAATACTTAAGTCAAAGAAAAAAAAGTTGTTTATGGCTGTTTTATATAATCTTATTTTTACATGGAAAGAAATAGAAAAAATTGTAATCAATAATAGTGATTTTTTTATTGATATATATAAAAATTATCAGGAAAAAAATATATCTGAATTAAATATTAAAATTGAAAAATTTTTGGAAACGAACATTAATATTTTAAATAAACTTTTAGAACAATATTTTAATTATAATATATCTTTCTTAGAACAAGAAATAAAAAAGACAATCATAAGAAAAATAAAAAGATTAAAAATTATTGAAAATAAAAGTTGAAATAAGCTTTTACCACAAGATATATTAGAAAATATTGAAACTGTATTTAAGTGATCCTTATATATGTATGTGAGATATTTATATAACAATAAGAACATATATAATTTTGATGACTATTTATACACTGCCTTATTCTTTTTTATAAGAGAATATTCTTATAGTTGAATGTTTAGGTTTAACAGTAAAGGTGAGTTTAATGTCCCTTATGGTTGAAATAGTTACAATAGAAAAGATTTTAAAAAGAAAATTGATTATTTTAGTAATCAAGATTTAATAAATCATTTAAAGAAAACTGAAATTTATAATTTAGATTTTGAAAGTTTTTTAAAAAAGACTAATCCACAAAGTAACGATTTTATATTTTTAGACCCACCTTACGATACTAAATTTTCATCTTATGATAAGAACGATTTTGATAAAAGTGATCAAAAAAGGCTAGCTAATTATTTAATAAATAATTGTAAAGCTAAATGGATGATAGTGATAAAAAACACTGAATTTATTTTTAATTTATATAACCAAAAAGGAATTAATATTCAAACTTTTGATAAAAAATATTTAGTAAGTTTCATGAATAGAAACGATAAAAAAGTGAAACATTTAATAATTACAAACTATTAGATGACTTGTTTTTAAAATAAATTTTTTTTATATGATATTATAAAAAATTATAAATAATAAAGTATAATAGAATTATATATTTATATAATAAATAATTTGTTATGGATAAAAAGTTAAAAACACTAGAAGAAAAATTACATGAAATAGCTAAAAACTGTACATTGAAAGAATATCAAGATCAAATTGGTGTGAGTATAACTTCAACTGAATGTTGTATAGTTATAAATATTTTAATTGTTAATTGGACTTTTAACGTAGAATTACCACTTAATGTATTAGAAAAAAATAGTGAAGATTTGTATAATGAATATATGGAAGCAATAAAATATGGATTAGAAAATCACTCTAGAGATCTTAATTTAGAATTTTGTTTAGAACCTAATGAGTATTGTGTAAAAAGCACACCTAAAAATATCAAAATGGATATTTAACTTATTTTTTAACGTTCATTAAAATCAGGATAAACTTAAAGAACGAATAAAAGAAGAACATAATGTTCAAATGATAAAAAAATAGATTTATAAAATTTTACTTTTTAATAATATAATCAATTATGTATAATAAAAAAAATATGTATAAAATAAATAATAAATATATTTCCGACATTATAAAGGAATGAACTTATTTTTTATATAAAGATGATGAAGAAACAAATATTTTAGTTATGGGAATGGATTATAATAAATTTGAAGAATTATATTCTAACTTAAATGAAGAATATGACGATGGAAATTTTGATTTTTATAATGAATTATCTAATATAATTCATATTCAAAATGGAGATTTACTAATCCTGCATTAATATTACTTTATATTTAATAAAGTATAAAACTATTTTAATTTATTAAATGATATAAAAAATGGAATTAAAAGAAATTATAGAACAACTTAAAAAATGAAATTGAACTGGTATTTATTTTTGATATAATATCTGGACTGAAGTGTCTAAAGATATTATCTTAGATGCAATTAAAGAATCAGGACATAGTATTAAAGATATTAATGAAGCATATGATAAGTTTTGAGAGATAATAATTACGTTTAATGATGATACAGAATTGTCTATAGATCTTCATGTACCAGAGACCCCTGAGTATAGACAGGCTAATACAACTGAGATTATAAAGGATTAGTTTTATATTTAACTTATATAAATAAAAATATAGTTATTCATTATTTAAATTTAACAGCTGGGCTTTATTTTTTTGAAAGAAAGTTTGAAAAATTAGATCTAAGTAAAATAAATACTTAAAGACTATTATATGTAATAGTCTTTTTTTATAAAATAAAAATAAGATGACTTACTTAAAGATAATTCTGCTATTTATATTTTTGTAGGATAGCAAACAATAATCATGGGTTTTTGGGATTTAAAAGGAACATATATCCTTAAAATGAAAGAATTAGCAATAAAACTTTTTAAAGTATATATAAATTTAAATATAATGATCTTAGTTAATAGTCTATTAGTCAATAAAGAAGGAACAAGCTGAATATATTATTGTAATGTTTTTCAAATTGAAAATAACACAGTAGAAGATATTAGTGAAAAATTTGATGGACAAGAAAATTTTGAGTATGATAAAGAAACATATTGTTTAAAGATATCACATTGAAGTTGAACAGCGTATAATAGAATAAAAGCTTTTTTAAATGATAATCCAGATTTTGTTAAAGAATATGGTATTGGTGATATAAATAATATAGTAGATGTTAGTTTAGACGGATATAAAAGATTTATTTAATAATATAAAACTAAAAATGACAGAAATATTAACTATAGAAGAAGCTAAAAAATTAGATTCTTTTAAAAAATATCCTAATGGTAATTATAAATATAAAACTAAAGATGAGTTCTGGCACTTAATTAGGAATAAAATAGATTTACTAGATGGTAAGAAGGCAGTTTATTGTTTTAGTTATCCTAATGGGGATTATGAATATCAGACTAAAAATGAATATTGTCACTTAATCAAAAATGAAAAAGACTTGTTAGAATGACTTAATGCTATTAGTTGTCGTAGTTATAATAATGATAATTATGGATATGAAGATGAAAATGGATACTGACATCTAATCAAAAATAGATAAGATTTATTAGATGGTAAAAAAAACTATTAGTTAAAGCTATTAGTTATTATAGTTGTAATAATAAGGATTATGAAAAATTTGAATTACAATGACTATTTTAAAAAAATGGTGAAAGAAATAAAAACCTTATTTTTATCTTGTTTTTTTTTAAACAACTATTATATTTAATTATAAACTTTTATATTAATAAACTATAATAAAAATGTCTGAATATTATAATATTATATGACTTTCAAAAACTAAAGAATACAAAAAAGAGAGTGAGGAATATACAATTTATGAGGTATATATGAAAAAAGATAAGAAAAAGTATATAATGAAAGTAGAATATAAAGAAGGAGAATGCTATTCAGGATATACATCAGCACAACGGTTGGAATTAGACTTAATTGAAACTAATAATTTTTGACCTATTCAATATTATCCCATTTGAAAATTTAGAATATATGAAAATGATATTTATGATTTTGAAAGCTGGAAAGATTATATTGAAATAAAAGTTTATGACGATGAATATTATCCTTCTGCTAAATTTGAATTAAAAAAGGATGAATGGAGTAAAACCCCTAGATATGAAAAATTATGAAATTTTTTATATCTATTTTATGGGGATAATTGAACTGGAAAATCAACAATTGCTAAAAAAGCATTTGATCCAGAAAAAATTTTAGAAACAGATTCTCTAAATCAAATTTATGATATATTGGAATATAATCTTAATAGATATGAGGTAATTGTAGTAGGTGGAAAACATAAAGATAAAAAGGAATTAATTAGGATAATTAAAGAAGATCTAATTTGTTCTGAAGATTGATATGATAGACATTTAATAGAAGTAAATTTTGAATCATATAATTAGTGATATTATATTTTAATGTTCCTAATTTTTAATATAGAAAGTATATTATAAATAGAATATATTTAATTTTTTAACTAATTAAGGATATGTCTTGACTTTATAATGTGGATATTAATAATGAAGATTGTGAAAAAATGTTAAAGAAAATGAAAAAAAATAATAAAAAGGTAGATTTAATTATTACCGATCCACCATACATTATCAATTTCAGATCAAATAGAAGAACAAAAATGCCTAAATTTGATCATTTAAAATGAGATACAAAAAAAGGAAGTGATGATTTTAAAAATAAACTTTCTAATTGTTTTAAACTTTTTTATGACTTACTTAAAGATAATTCTGCTATTTATGTTTTTGCAGGATGGCAAACAATAGATTTTTTTAAACAAGAAATAGAAAGTGCCTGATTTAAAATAAAAAATATACTAATATGGGTAAAGAACAACCATGGTTCTGGGGATTTAAAAGGAGCATATGCCCCTAAATACGAAATGATAATATATGCTGTGAAATGAAGACATATTCTTAATGGTAAAAGATATCCTGATATTTTAGAATATAAAAAAATATCTAGCAAAGCATTAAAACACCCTACACAAAAACCAGTTGATTTATTAAGATTTTTAGTTGAAAAAAGTTCTAAAGAATGAGATATTGTTTTAGACCCATTTATGGGTTCTGGTTCAACTTGAGTTGCTTGTTTTAACGAAAAATGAAAAATAGATAGAAGTTTTACAGGAATAGAATTAGATAAACAATATTATGATATAGCAAATGAAAGAATTAGCGATAAAACTTTTTAAAGTATTATTATATTTTTATTTTATAATTATAAATATAATAATAGTTAATAGTATATTAAATGATAAAGGGGGAACAAGTTAAGTATATTATTGTAATGTTTTTCAACTTGATAATATAGTAGAAGTTAGGTTGGACAGATATGGAAGATTTAGTTTAGATTTTAATTAATTACTATGAAAGAATGAAAGAAGAGAGTGTATTACACAAAATAATAGATAGTTACATGCCTTATCAAGAGGATCAATTTATTAATATTTCTAATTATAATCAATTTAATAAAATAGCTGTATTATCTGTAAATATATATCATTTTTTTCAACAAGATGAAATAACTAATAACTATAAAACATCTGATGATGTAAGTAAACTTCAGAAATATATACAACAAAAAATATGATTTAACGAAGATGAAAATATATTTGTTAAAGTAAGTGATGAAAAATGTTTTATAGAAGAACAATTAATGTCAGAAAAATTAGATGACAGAATACAAGTTTCTTTTAGTATATTAACAGAAATATGATTTGAAGAGAATAATGATAACCAATCATTAATAGAAAAATTTGTACTAATAACAAACAAACTAAGTAAAAGTTGATTTATTACAAAAAATATAAACTTTGATTTAAACAAAGTGTTAAATGATAAATGAATAATACAAGATCAAAAAAAAATTCTTAGTATTCTTGAAAGTTGAAAAATTAATAATACTATCTGAATAAATATATGTGTAGATGTTGAATATGATTTTTGAACAATGGCTTATGTTATTCTTCCTAAAAATAATATTTTAGAAAAAGTTGAAAAACTTAAAAAAAATGATAATAGTATAACAGTTGATAAGTATTTTGATTTAAATAGTATTGAATTAGGTATTAACAATGAAGTATTATATAAAAATAAAGAAAATGGTGATAGCATAATGTTTCGTAAATATAATATTTCTGAAATTTTAGAAAAAATTATAAATATAATTAAGCAATTATAAAGTATTCTTATCTTTATAAAAAAGCTACCACTTGCTAGTTAAGTGGTAGCTTTTTTACTTTTTTAATTATATAGTTTTAAAGTTTTTCATAAATATAAATTATTGTCAATCAAATATCTTATAATAAAAATCTATAAAAGGTTTTTTTATAGAAAAATTAATGTTTATATCAAATAAATCTTTTATATTAGTTGTGGCATCTAATTCTTTTTCATCCTCTTTTTCTTTTAATAAATTATATATATTATCAGCATATATTTTATATTCAGTATTTTCTTTTCATTCTAATATTTTTTTTATCAATTCATCATCTTTATCAAATTCAGATTGTATTTTTCTAGATTTTCATTAATTCAAAAATCTATATCTTCAAAATTTGCTTCAAATTGAACTCAAGCTCATCCTCACATTTTTTTTAAAATTAATAATTAAAATAAATTTTATATTTTTATCATTTCTAGTTTTATAAAGTAATTAAAAATCTAGTTTTCTATTGGCTGCCAAACCCCATCCTTAGTTTTATAATCATACCCCCCATTATCAGAACTACAACAAATGGCATTAAGTCATTCTAGTAAATTTACTTTATTTCTAATTAGATAACAAAATTCATTTTTAATTTTATAAGAATAATCTCCATTATTATAACTATTACAATTAATAGCATTAAGTCATTCTAATAGATCTTCTCAATTCCTTATTAAGTGATTATATTTATCTTCAGTTTTATATTTATAATCTCTATTATCATAACTATTACAATCAATAGCATTTTTACCTTCTAACAAATCTTTTCAACCCCTGATTAAGTGATAATATTCATCTTTAGTTTGATAATCATAATCCCCATTGTTATAACTATAACAGTTAATAGCATCCTTGCCTTCTAACAAATTTTTTCCATCTCTAATTAGATGATAGTATTTATCCTCAGTTTGATATTCATAATCTCCATTATCATAACTATAAAAATAAGTAGTATTAAATCATTCTAATAAATCTTTTCAACCCCTGATTAAGTGATAATATTCATCTTCAGTTTGATAAGAATAATCACTATTAGGATATTCTATAAAATAATCTAATTTTTTAGCTTCTTCTCTAGTTAATATTTCTGTCATTTTTAGTTTGTTTAATACTATAAATAAAATATAACTAGTGTTATATACTTTATTTATAGTATTAAATTAGCAATAAATGATTGTGAAAAAAGTTTTCTTCACCATTCTCTAGGAACTAAATTATTTATTTTATCTGTAAAATTTTTTAAAGTATATATATATTATTTATTTATAAATTTAATTAAAAAAATGTTAGAAATTAAAACAATTGATAACGAAAATTTTTATGATTCAGACTTATGAATTACAATTGATATTTATTGATATGAAATTACTTGTGAAAATTATTGAAGTATTATAATAGAAAAATCTTGGTTTAGTAAAATAGACGATATTAAATATATAATAGTAGAAAAAGAAGAATATATTAATTATACATTAAATTATTATATAAAAGAATCTGATAGAGAATGATTAGACTCAAGTTGATTTAAAAGACAAAAAATATTATTAGAAAATGTAGAAGATAAATATATAATTATTGATTATACTAAGAATGAAAGTAATCCTAATAGACTAGTTCTAAAAAGTGTAGATGAAAAAGAGTTTAATGAAGCAATTAATTATTTTTGTGATTTATGATTTATTACAAGATCATTTACGCTATATTGGTTATTAGAAAACACAAAGTATAAAGAAACTATATCTAATTTTATAAAAGAAGAAAGAGAAAAAATTACAAAAAATTATAATAAAGCAAAAAAAATACTTGAAAGTAAAGACTATAAATTTAAAAAAGTTGTAATGTTTATAGTTTATGATATGATGGGGGATCTATTTGACAAATATGCCTCTGAATATAATACTAATGCTGTAAATAGTGATATAGCAAGTGAGTTAAGTAATTGTTGATTTTCAGTAACACATCATAGTGAATATTTAATTTATCCTAATGAAGAAAGAGAGGATATAAATTCTACAAGATATGAAAATTTATATAATGAATTTATAGATTTAGTAGATTATTATACAAATAGATCTTTTAATATTAATAGAATGGATATAGATAGTGACATAAATGGTATAATGAGTGAATATAATGAATTTATTCAAGAAGTTGAAAAACAAGATAATCCTATTAATAAATATTTAGAATGGTTTGATAGTGTTGTTGAGGATTTAAAAGAAGAACATTGTAAAGAATAATGCTATAAATAATATAAAAAAAGTTACCACTACTTAGTCTAAGTAATGGTAGCTTTTTTATTAAATATTTATTATTACAAATAATTAAATAAAAGTTTAATGATTTATTGTTTATTTAATGGGCTTATTATAAAACTATAGGTATAATCTTTATTATCAGTTTTAAAAATAAAATGTTCTATTAGTTTTAGTTTATATATAGTTTTTCATTTATATTTAACTCATGTATCTTCCTTTTGTATATTTACATAATAGAATGGCCCAATTATACTTTTTCAGGTATTAACAAGATTAAAATTGTCAATATTTTGCATATGATCAGTATCCTTAGGTCCTTTTATTCTTGTAAATCCCCATAAGATCTCACCGTTTACTTTATTATCTGGAATTAATGTCCAATAACTATTATTAGGTACATTATTAGGAATAATTTCAGCTCAATTATCAAAAAACATTCATAATCATAGATGTATCCAATTTTCTAAAAAAAGTTCAGTATCTTGATTATTAGATATAATTCCATTAATTAGATCTTGTTTATATTTCTTTTCAAGTTTTATTTCTCTAGAAATAAATAAATAATTAATACAATTATATCATTGTTGTCATAATGAGATACTTTCAACTTTTTCCTTAAATTTATCTATAGCATTATATTGTTCTTTATAATTACTAGCTATTAAAACATAGATAAAAGATATAATAATTGTTGCAATTATTAACTCAATTAATGTAAATCCTTTTTTCATATTTATCTAGGTTATATTTTTATTTAAAATTATCTGGGATAAATTCCCCTTTTTGATAAGGTTCAGGTTTGTTAGCCTTCTTAATCTTTTGATCTAATTCCTTTCTAATTTTTTTATCTAATTCTTTATTCTCTTTTATTTTAATAGAATTAGTTACCTTTTGAGTATGATTAAGATTATGTTGAATATTATTACTATTAAATAAGTTTCAATTACTTAAAAAATTGTTTTTATGACAAAAATAGATAACTCATATAATAATAATTGTAGTTAAAAGAATAACAATTATTATTCATAAGTAATTTATTTTTTTTTTAGATTTATCCATTATTATAATAATTATCTTATAAAATCGGGGTCTGTTAATGTCTGTATTTTTTGTGAAGGTAATCATCCATGAAGAAATAATGCTGATCATCTTCTACTATTAGCATCTTGAAGAAAATCTATATCTGTGTCATCTAATCATAGAGGATCATCTTTTGATAATAAAGTCTTTTTTATTAGTTGAAAATCCTCATCAGAAATATCTTTATTGTATATTAGATAAGAACTAGATTGAGTAAATATAGATTTTCAATAAGGATTTTTTAAAAAATCAGAAATTTCTTGAGTTATAGAAATTAATCATCATGATTTATTTCTAGCCTCCTTAACTATACTTTTTATTTGTTCTCCTATAGAATTATTTTGTAAATAAGAATGGATTTCATCCACTATTAAATATACAGGTAATGATCATTGTGTATTTACGTCTTTTTTAAACCATTCTTTTGTTATTTCTCATTTATTAATAATATTATTAATAATATCCTGTCTCTCATCAAAACTATCAAATATATATTTATGAATAGATTGAAATACTAAGAAACTAAATATAGTCATGGCAACTTTAGAACCTGATTCCCTTAATTCTTTAAAATCAAATAATACTAAATTTTCTTTCTTTAATATTTCTAATATATTTAATTGCTTATCTGACATTAAATAGTTTCATAACAATCAAGTTTTTAATGATTTTAAATATTGAACTAAAGAATTTGCTATTATTCCATTTTCAGCATCTTTTGTCTTTTTATAATTTTCTGAAAATTCTATTGTCCTCTTAATCATCTCATCTATATTTACATAAATTGTATTATTTTCTATCTTTCTATATGGGTTTTTATAAAGACTTGATAAGATTAATAATAATAATCTTTCTTCTCAAGTAGTTAATGTTTTTTTTCCTTCTTCTCATGAAAAAATAGTCATAAGATATTCTAAATGAGTTTCTATTGATGTTCCTACTTCTGTATTAAAAATTAATGGATTAACTAATGTATTACTATCTAAAGAAATTATCTTTCATCAATGTTTTTCTATAAAATTATCTTTAATATCATTATAATTTCATAAATGATCTACTATTATAAATTTATTAAACATTAAAGCATTTTTAACTAAGATTTTTGTTCAATATGTTTTTCATGATCAACTTTTTCATAATACCACCATATGTTTATTTAAACATATTCTTTCATCTCAGGCATTAAAAAATACTGGTGATAATGTTTCTTTATTATATCATATTATCGCACCTTTTTCGTAATTTATTTTTTTAGGAAAGAAATTTGTAAAAATATCTTCACCATTATCATCAACATATTGAGGGGGGAAAAGGTCTATTCAACTTGTTGTATAAGAATAGCTTCTTTGTCTATAAAATGGAAAAAGATTAGATATATCTTTATTCTCTATTATTCTTAAATTGTCTGAGATTTCAAGTTCTTTTATTTTTTTTTCGATACTACTAAATGTACTATAATCAACTGTTTTTAATGTAATCATATACGTTGTATGATATAATCATGTATCTATTATATTCTTTTTAGTTTCATGATCTGTAATATTCTCTGTTTCAAAAAGCATTTCATAATCTATATTATTATATGGTTTTATTGTTTGATTAACAATATATCAGAAATTAATATTTATGTTATCTAAAACATCTTCTATCTTTTGAATATTAATTCATAATTCTAAACTAGAATTATTATTTTTAATAGGTAAAACATATAAAGTTTTGTAAAAATATTCATTAATTTTATAAACATCTCATTCTTTAATTTTTATAGGGATCAAAGAATCATATGATATATCATTACTAAAATATTTTTCTTTTGTTTTTTGATATATTAAAAATAATTGATATAATATTTTATTTTTATATTTCCACTTTGATGTGGATGTATATTTTTCATATTCTGAGATATAATTGTTAAACTCAACTATTAAATCATTATCATTTGATATTACATCTAATAATTTTATTATATCACTATTTTTTTCCATATATCAAATATCCTCAGAAAAAAAATTATAAAGAAATTGAAGATTATTTAATTCAGTATTTCATTCTATTCAAAATAGTGATTCTAATCAATCTGTTATTCAATCTAAGGTGCTATCAAATCTTAGTAATAACTCATTTAATAATTCTCAATCAGTATCTTTTAATAAGGATAAATAATAATGATCTTTTATCATATTATATTCAGCTTTTAATGGCCCATAAGATATTGCGGTATAATAATCCTTTTCTTCTATTCTCTGATATATATCTCTGATTTCTTGTTTCAATTTATCTATATAATTTCTTTCTTGTAATCTTTTATATAACTCGGGATTAATATTTTTTAATATAATGATAATAAAATCAAAAAACAATAAATAGGAATTATTTATTTTTTTTTGATTATTTTTTATTTTATAACTATGAAAAGATATATCTCATAACATAGCACTTGATTTTAATGAAAATTCTCTAAGAAATCTTGTCATATTTTGTATTAGTAATAACCTAGTATTCTTTTTGTTTAACAACCATCCATTACTTTTTTTTATATAAAAATTCATTTTATTATTATAAATTATATTGTATTTATTCTTTAATTTATAGTTTTCTAAGTTAAAATATCCTGACAATCTATTTTTATCAAATAACATATGAATCCATAATAAAAAGTAAAAGTAAATTTAATATTTTTTATATTGATATAATATATTTATAGTTTTTATTAGTCTTTAATAAAAACTTGTTTTTCATAGATAAATATATATTATATAGCTATTTATCTATATAATATATATTTATCTATGAAAATTCTATCAAGTTTTGATACAAAAAGAGATGAAAAAATTTTTAAGGAAACATTAAATCAATTTTGAGATGCACATCCTTTTATGATTAAAAGACATTGGCTATATTTATATAGAATGTTATTCTATTGATTTTTAGTTATTTGAATATTAGGGATATTATTTTATATTTTAAACTACTTACTGTCTCCTACTTCTTTAATAATAATTATAATTCTTAACTTAATTTGAATTTGAATATGGTTAGTAGTCACTTTTTATCAATTATTACAATATTTATCTAAATATAAAGAAATAACAACAACTATATCAGAAAAGGATTTAAAAGATGGTCTATTAGAAAAATATTTGAAATTTTCTCTTTTTTTATTTATCTATCAAATCTTTGTTTCGATTCTTACTGTTTATTTATCAATCAATTCAACAATTAATAATACCTCAAGCATTTTAGTATCAAATATTATGTTAAATATATTACAAATAATTATTTCTTTTTTATTCATATATTTAATTTGGAAAACAATATATTCATTAATAAATTTTGAAATGGATTTTGTAATTATTACTCCAAAATATATTGATACATATAATCAAACATGACTTTTTAAAAAAGAAACAAAAAGTATTGGTGTTGAAAAAATAAAATCAATTCAAACTAATAAAAAATGAATATTAAGAAGTTTATTTAATTTTTGAGAAATTATTATTTTAACAGAATGAGATGAAGCATGAAAATGAGAAATTAAATTAAAATATATTGCGGCTCCTGATAAAATCAAACAAAAGATTATAACATTAATGAATGTTGAATAAATTTATAAATAAAAGAAAACTTATTAGTTATATATAAAATAGTTTTTATTTTTTTAAAATATCTAATGATTAATACAAATATAAATAAAAAAGAAAAGATTAAATGATCAAAGAAAATAATGATAATCCTTCTTTCAGCTATTAGCCTAGCAACTTTGTTATGATGTAACTTTAATAGAAAGAGTGATAATGTTACTAAATTAAATAATTTGAATAAAACATTGATTATCAATACTATTAATAATCAAAATAAAATATTAGAAAAATATAATTGAAATTATAAAGGTAATACTGTTATAAATAAATTTTCAAAGGCAAAAAATATTTTATATAAAATATACAATAAAAATTTATGAGAAGAATATAGAAAGACAATTTATTGTTGATGTGATTTTGTTTGAAAAAAAGTTAATAAAAAATCTTGTTGATTGATCACTAAAGGATATAAAAAAAGAAGCAATAGAATTGAGCGGGAGCATGTTGTCCCTGCTGAAAATTTTTGAAGAGCATTTAAATCATGGAGAGACGGTAATTCTAAGTGTTATTCCATTTCAAGAAAAACACATAAAAAACATTATTATAAATGAAGAAAATGTGCTGAGAAAGTTAGTCCATTATTTAATTTAATGGAAGCAGATATTTATAATTTATTTCCTGCTGATGGTGCTTTAAATGCTTATAGAAGTAATTATCAAATCGCAGAAATTCCATGAGAAAAAAGAAAGTTTTGACAATGTGATTTTGAAATAGAGAATAGGAAAGTAGAACCACCACAAGATAAGAAAGGTGATATTGCTAGGGTATATATGTATATGCAATTAGTATATGGAAAAAATAAAGGTCTAAAGATAATTTCAGAAAAAAATAAGAAACTAATAGAGGTGTGGAATAAAATAGATCCTATTAGTAAAGAAGAATGTGAAGTATACTATATCAAAAAAAAATATGAAAAAAATATAAATCCGATTTTAGAGGTTCCATGTAAAAATATTATTTGAAAAAAATAAATATAATTTATAAAAGCTGTAAAACTAAAGTATATTGTTTAATACCTTTATTTAATTAGGAAGGAGTAAGGACAACATACAAAAATGGCTTTTTTTTATAAATAACAAAAACACTATCACCTAATTTTTAAGTGATAGTGTTTTTGTTAAATTGAATTAATATATTAACTCAATTTAGATATTAATTCCTATATTAATATTTAATTTATAGTCTGTAATATCTACAAATTGATTTAAAAAAGTTAATAAATTCTTTTTAATTTGTTTATTAATCAATAATATATCATAATTTTTATTATACCACCAATCTTTATTTAATCATAACTGATCAACAAGTTGATCAATATCATTATTTGTATTTAAAGATATTTTCATGATATATTCTAATATATATTTTTCTAATGAAGTTTTTAATTTATTATTATCATTAATATCAGTATAACTATCAATAATATTTGTTAAAATGTCATCATTTATTAAAATAAAATCTTTAATATTAAAGATATAAGAAGAAGATCTATTGTGTTTTTCTAAAATATAAGATTTAATAGATGATAGATTTAATAAATCAGTATAATTTTCAAATTCTATCTTTTGTTTTTTTTCTTTTTTTAATTGATACATTCCTATAGTATATAGATTTGTTAAGAAAAAATCAGTATTAAAATTATCAAAAAACAATAATTTTCACATGTTCTTCTTTATCGATTTTATAAAATTAATAATGTTTACTTTTTTATTTCAATCTTTATCTTGTTCAACCTTAATTTTTTTAAAATAGAATGTTTTTACTGATATTCATTCAACATTAATTTTTTTACCAATTGATATCTCATAATTCCTTTTTAATACCCTTTCTCTTTCGCTTAAAATACCTCCATGAACTTTTCATAATCCATTTAATGTATTTCCCCTAATTCAAATTAATTGTATTTGCTTCTTTTCTTTTTCTTTTCCATCTCTTCAAATATACTTTTTAGTTTTAAATTCTTCAAAAAAGTCTATATACATCGAAGATAATTCTAATAAATCAATTATTTTATATCTTATTTTATGACTATAAGTTGAGAAATAAGATGTAAAATTTTCTTTATTTCAAAAAAGATTATCTAGTAATTCTAATAATTCTTCTTCGTTTAACTCTTTATATTTTTTTAAAATACTATTTTTATAATAGTAATAATAATAATATTTTCTTATATGATATTCTGAAATTACATTATTGTAAAAATTATACATTGATAAAATATATCAAAATTGTTTTTCAATTTCTTTATTTACTAATTTTTTTAATATTCTTTTAACAATATTATTAACAACTTTTTCGTTTAACACTTCTTTGTCAATTTTTATATATGCTGAATATACCCCATATATATCAACCTTATCTTTTTTAAAAAGATTGTAAGAACTATCTACATTAATTTTTTCAATATATTTTTTTATACTTACTTTTTCTAATAGATATTTCATTAAATTATTATAATGATTATCAAAACTCATTATAATACTATCTGCTTTTATTTGTGTTTTTTCTTCAAGATCAGAAAAATATTTTATTGTTTTTACAAATTCTTGTTTTAGTAATTGAAATTTTTTATCTTCTTTTTGTTCAATAGTCATTAATAATAAGTTATAATTAATTGATAAATATATAATTTAGGCAATAGCTTTATTCTCAAATATAGTTATAAACCTTTATAAATATAATAGTTTTATAATATAATATATTTAATTTTATATTCTTTTTTAATATAATTTAATAAGTATAATCTAATTAATAATTATCTCTTTTTATTTAACAAAAAATCAAGCCTATAAAAAGCTTGATTTTTATTAAATTTATCGTTATTATTTTAATAACCCATCTAACAATTCATTAGTATTTACCCCATTATTGTTTGTTGATAATGAAGCAATTTTTTGATGAATAGAGTTTTGAACAGTTGTTATAACATATTCTTTTAGTTCTAATCTTGTTTTTTTAGCTTCAGTTTTTATATTTGCTAATTCTTCTTTAATCTTACTTAATTTATTATTAATCTTTGAAGAAATTTTTTTCAAAACTAATATTTGTTTATCAGCTGATAATTTAGCAATTCTATTATATAATTTAACTTTTAAAATTTCTGGTAATTTAGTTGTGATAGCATGTTTAATTGCTGCTATTTTTTCTGCTCTAACTGTTTCAACTTGGTTTTTAGTTTCTGCTTTAATTTCTTGTGTTTTAACTTTTTTAGCAACTATATCTTTTTTTACTGTTTCAGTATATTGTTGTCTTAGTCCATTAAGTTGTTCTTTAATTGCCTTTAATTTAGCAACTTTTTCTTCTTTACTAATAGATTTATCTTGTGCTATACTTCTATATTCCTTTATCAAACTAATAGCTTTTCATTTAATTGTAGCTAATTCCTTTTGTCAATTAGATTCAAGTTGTGTTTTTATATTTTCATTTTTAACTTCTCTTTGAGTTGATAAAGTATTATAACTAGTTTTTAATTTTGTTCTTTCTGCTTTATATTTAGTAATTTCTACTTTAGCTTGGTTAATTAAAGCTCTTTTTTCTTCAACATTTTTAGTTGTTCTTATTTTTTGTATTAATGTTTTAATTTGTTTTTTACTATTTAGTAGATTTGTTCTTTCTGTATTTATCTCATTTTTTATATTTTGGATATTTCCTTTATAACTTTCTTTTATTTTTCTTACACCTCATAAAATTTTTGGTTGTTCAGCTACTTTAGCTTGTGCTTCTGTTTTTATTGTTTTCAATTTAGCTGAATATTCAGTCTTTATACCGGATACTAATTTTTGTTTTTCTGTTCTATAGTCACCAGCCATAGATTGTGCTTTAGTCGCTTCAGTCTTAGCTTCTGTTCTATAGTCACCAGCCATAGATTGTGCTTTAGTCGCTTCAGCTTTAGCTTCTGTTCTATAATTTCCAGCCATAGATTGTGTTTTAGTTGCTTCAGTCTTAGCTTCTGTTCTATAGTCACCAGCCATAGATTGTGCTTTAGTCGCTTCAGCTTTAGCTTCTGTTCTATAATTTCCAGCCATAGATTGTGTTTTAGTTGCTTCAGTCTTAGCTTCTGTTCTATAGTCACCAGCCATAGATTGTGCTTTAGTCGCTTCAGCTTTAGCTTCTGTTCTATAGTCACCAGCCATAGATTGTGTTTTAGTTGCTTCAGTCTTAGCTTTAGCTTGTGTTTGTGCTGCTTCAGCTTTAGCTTGTGCTTGTGCCAATGTAGATGAAGAAGTATTTAGTCCTCCTTCTGGGGGTGTATTAGAACTTGGAGTATTAAATGCAAATGATGAACCTGTTGTAGCACCCGCAGCAACCATTATTGCCGCCATAAAAATTTTTTTATTTTTCTTAATCATTTATAAATTATTATATAATAAATTATAACATACTATATTTTCATATGTTATCTTTAATAATAAGTATATAATTAGATAACATCATCCAATATACTATCTATAGTATTAACAGTTTTTGTATCTTTATTTTTACTAATTTTATTATTAATTTGTTCAGATTGTCATAATTGTCTTTGATTTAGTCATCATAAATTAGGGATTTCATTATCATTTTCAATTACTTCAAAAGTTTCTTTTAAATCATCATAATATGCTATCTTAACATCAACTTTCCCTCTAGAAAATATATTTTCCTTGAATAAGATTTTTTCTTCTTCCCAAGTCAATGGTTCTAATTTATTTGTATAACTATTATAAACATAATATTTATTATAAGATTTTGCCCCATCTCTTGCTTTAATTACATTAACAATTGTTAATGATTTTTTATTTTTTCTTCTTCATTCCTCTTTTTCATTTTCTGGAATAAATCATTCCATATTATAAACTGATATAGCATTTGCCATAGTATTAATAACATTTTTAAATCATTTTACATCATCTTCAGTAAGAATTTTAGCATCCCTTTTACTTGCTGCTTGAGAAGCAATAATAAATCAAATATTAGTATTCGGTAATTTAGAAAGAGATAAAATTCTTGAAGAAATATATTGAAATTTTGCCATTTCATTTGGAAAATTTTGATTACTTGTCATCATCTGTAAATAATCTATTATTACCATTAAGTCTTGATTTTTATGTTTTTCAATTGCTTCTTGTATATCTTCAATTTTTATCTCTTCTTTAGTTTCCAAATAAACTTTGTCTCCTAATTTATTAATTATTTGTGATTTTTTTTCTTTTAATTCATTTTCTAAATCCAATAATTCTTTTTCTTTTTGTATTACAAATTTATTATATTCTTGATTAAAAGTTTCAAATAAACTCAAAACATTTAACATAATATTTTTTGCATCATTAAGATCTTCTATATTACTATCAAAACTAAATTTTAAATTATTAATTTCTCATTCAATATTTTTTATATCGTTTAAAAATTTTCCTATACTATTAAAATCTTTTTGAATAGCAGTTATCTGCTTTTTATAATTATCTATAGCAATCTCTTTTTGTTGTTTTCATTCTATTAATGTTTTTTTAATATAATTATCTAAATAATGATCATGGTTTAATTTTTGTAATATATTTTTTATATCTTCTGATAATATTGAAACAAGGTCTGTTAAACTATCTAATTCATCTTTTTTGCTTATGTAATAAGCAGAAATTCTTTTAATACTATTTTTGATATTTTTTAATGTATTATTTAAAATATCTAAGACTTCTTTTTTATTATCATTAGTTATAGTAAAATTATTAATTTTATTTATAATTTTTTGAAATCATGTCATTACAGATTTCCTTACTATAGATTTTAATTTCTTTTTTCTTTTATATTTATCCATTAAATTTTCAGCCATCATAATAGATCCTAGTTTCATCCGAAATTCTTCCTTAGTTACTTCTTTAGTTCAGAAATATAAGAATTTAACATCAGGATTATTTTCAATGGCATCTAATATTATATTCATTATTAATGTTGTTTTTCAACCTCATGTTCTTGGGGCTAACAACAAGGTTGTCTGTCAAAAATCTAATAAAGAATCAAAATTAGAAAATCTATCATAAGTTAAAGACAATTTATCATCATCTAAATTAAATTCATCTTCTTGTTCTTTTTCCTTAAACAAAGTAACTTTTAAATTAATATTATCTTTAATAGATAAATAATCTCATATTTTTTCTTGTTTAATATAAAAAATTAAATTATTTAAATCCAAATTTTCTATATTAAAATCTTTATAATAACTAAAATAGTAAATTATTTCATTAATTCAAAAATTTGATAGTAAGTTTGCTAAAAAAGTATATTCATCACCTTCAAAATCAATATTTGATTTATTCTTAATATTTAAAAAAGAAATTATTTGTTTTAATTCGCTTTTCTCAACTAACTTTAATTCATAAATCTTTCTCAATTGTATTAATGTTATTATTAATTTTATAATATTATTATTGTTTTTAACCATTTTTATTTTTTTATAATTTATTAAATTTTAAGAGATCTTATTTCTTTTTTTATTGTAATTTACTTAAAAAAATAATAAAAACAATATAAAAATATATATAATTAATTTAATATATTTTTTTATTAAATTTTTATAGAAAAAAATATTATAATAAGATATATACTATTATTTATTGATTAGATATTATTAATACAATTGAAAAAGAAGAATATAATAAAACTAAGACTAAATCTTATCTAATAATCTATATATTATACAAACTAGTTTTATACCTAGCTTATTTATTAACTTAGTATAAACTAAACTGTTAGAATATTTTTATTTAAAAGCAATCTTATCAAAAAAGCTTTAATCTATTACTTTTAGAAAATCTTAATTTTAAAGTGAATAATATTTTCATTAAGCTTGTTTTCTAATGTAAAGTTATATATATGATATATCTAATTATATATTATAATCAAATATAAATGGTAATATTGTTTTTTAAATAAAATAACATTTTATATTGTTTTTTTATTTATTTTTAATATATAATAGAAACATTATTATCGTAATTAATAATAAAAATCTATTTATAACTTAAAAATAAGAAATGATCGAATTATACTACAAACTTAAAATTATTAAATTATTAGAAAAATATGGAAAATGGTTTTATAACAAAACTACATTATATAGAAGATATTTTAAAAAGATAAAGGGAATATTAAAATTAGATTTAGAAGAATTAACAGAAATTACTAATAACAAAGGTTTTTATAATCAATTAAGTAAAGAATTAGACTATTTAGCATATAAATAAAAAAAATGAATAAATGAATAAAGCTATTAGTTGTTTTTACTAGTATTTTGATTTTTACACTTTTATTTTTTATAATAATTTATTATTATAATATATTTGTAAAAAATAAGAATAATCACATAGGGACTAATCAAAATATTAATATAACTACTGATAATATAAAAAATAATAATATAATAAAAAAGAATTCTAATGATCTCAATAAAAAAAATATAACTACAAAACAGATAAAAATATTGAAAGAAAAAATGAAAAAAATAGAAATAAAGAAATCTAATATTAAAATACTAGATAATTCTAATAAAAAATTAATAAATCAAAAATTATCACAAAAAATTAGATATTTAATTGAGGATAAAAATTCTTTATATTTTATTATAAAATTTTTAAATAAAAGTTTTTTCATATTTAAAATGTGAAATAATATTTATTATGTAGATTTATGAAAAGATAATGCTAACATAAATATTAGAAAAGATTATAAAGAAAAAATTAATTCAATTTATGATAAAAGTAATCTTATTAAATTTAATATATTAAAAAATATTAAAATTCTAAATAAACCTGATAAAATTAATGATTTATCATTTAATACTAAATCATTTTTATCATGGTTTTTATCAACTACTGATAACTATGAGTTATATTGAAGTGAGATTATTAACAGATTAAATATCAAACCATGGTATCATTATCCATTATATTGAAAAGTAAATATTTCATTTAATATAAATAAAATCATTTTTATAAATAATTTGTTTAATAAAAATAATGATTTATGGCAAAATTTAATTGATTCAATAAATAATAATTATAATAATTTATTATTTATTAATTTTACTAAAAAAGAAATCTCATATATAATCAATTTTTTCTTTAAAAGGATACTTATAAAAAAAGATGATTCTTTTTATAACCTATATAAAATAAAGGTTACTAACTATAATGATTTTATATTATATCTATTTTTAAAAAAGATAACTTATTATATAGCACATTCAAAGAATAAAAATACTAAAAAAATAATAACTAGTTTAAAGAAAGATAATAAATTAATTAGATCTTTGTTTATTGCTTATTATAGAAGTATAAAAAAATATAAGCAAATTGACCCTTATATAATTCAAGAAGTTTTTTTTGAAGGTACAGAAGAAAAAGTTCTGCCAATCCAAAAAAATAAAGTTATAGATCAAATTATTTGAAATATAAATAATTTAATCATTATAAAATAAAATTTTATATTTTTAAGATAAAAATAATGACCTTGTCTAAAACAAAGAAAGAAGAATTAAAAAAACTATATTCATTTAATTTGAAAGATATTAACAATAAAATTATAAGTTATAAAAATGATAATATTAAAATTCCTAAAGATCTTTTAAAAGATTTTATTAGTAGTGAATTATTACTTTTTATTCCTTTAGCAAGTTTAAATGCTGAGAGAGATAATGTTGATAACTCAATTAAAACCTTTATCGATTATATGGCTAAACAAAAAATTACGGGTATTGAATATACAAAATTGATTAATACCCTTGATAAAATGAAAGAAGAAAATACTGTAGATAAAGTTTTATTATTAAAGGATAGTAATAATAACATTTTTAGACTGTATATAAAAATATTACCTCCTATAGCATATAATTATAAAGATGTTTCTTTTGTTATAAATTTAACTGAAGATATTATAGGTATTAATGATTATTTTGATTTAATAGTTGATCAACTAACAGATAATATAAAAGTATCTTTTATAACTAGATCATGATTCTTTGAGTTTAATTATTATCCTATAGTTAAAGAGGAAGATAAAGAGATAAATAAAGAAGAAAATAAAATATCTAATATAAATATATTAAAATGAATAGATATAATATTTTTATCACAAATCAATTAATTAAATTAAATGAATAATAAAATTATAAAAAAAGGATTTACCTTATTAGAAATATTAGTAGTAATATTAGTTATAGCTATAATTTGAGTAAGTATTCGTAAATTATATAATAATCAAGGGGTTATGGGTAATCAGGCAAAGATTGAAAATAATATAGTTAAATTAGAATATTCGATTTGAAATATTCCTCAAGATATTAATAGTTGATTACTTTGATATACGGTAAATTTATGACCCGTGAATAGTGTTTATTTACAAATAGATGAATCATGAATCTCAAAATATAAGTATCTAACTTCAAATGATTATAAAAATAAATTATATGATAATTCTCATTTTTTAGGATTTGATAAAATATGGGATACAGCATTGGATTATGATAAAATTGTTAATGATGATTGAGTAAATAGACCTATATTAATCAAAATTAAGGAAAATAATAAACTAAAAGGTAAGTTTACTACTAAACTTGATGATTTTTGGTCGTTAAAAAACTGTTATTGATATAAAAATTGAGATATTCATCAAAAAGTGGAGTTTAATTTAGATCAAGGGGATAAAATTAACATTTTAATAACCTGAACAAATAATTTTATTATACAAAAACCAAATAGTATAGTTGATGGAGTAAATAATTTTATTATAAAAAAATTATATTGTAAAATTATTTGACCAAATTGAAATCCACACAATATTATCTTATTATTTTAAATTTTAATAATATTGTTTAATTATATATAAAAAAATATATTATTTTTACAAGTAAAATATAATTTTAAATAATAAAATTAATAATATAAATGAATATAAAAAAGATAGGGGTTATTTTATTATTATTGTTTTTTTCTACTAGTTATTTATGAAATATTACTAATGCTTTTAATCTAAAAGAGTTAAAAGCTAAATTAGAATTAAGAAATAAAACTAAAGAACATAAAATAATAAAGGGAGAAGATCAACAAAAAAAAGAAGAAAAATCTGACTATCTAAAATTGAAAAATATTGAAATAGATAGCAAGTTTTATAATATATATAAATCTAATGTAGATAAAAAACTTCAGTTATATAATCAATATCTAGCTGAACAAAATAGAGCTAAAAAAAAAGCCATGGAAGCAAAATACTCTTATCTTAAGATTTTGAAAAAGCAGGTAAAAGAAATAAAAAAGATTATAAAAAATAATGATTTTTTATATATGTGATCACTCTATCTCCCTATTAATTCAAACTTAATATTCTTTAAATATAATGAAAAATTATATTTTACCCCATCTTTTGATTCAAAAATAGAAAGTAAAATAAATGGATTAAATTTATCTAAATATTCAGATAAAAAATATGAGAACTTAAAAAAGATATATAATACTAATAAAATAAATAATATAAAAAATGAAACAGAATTTAATCAATTAAATAAAGAGTTTTGATTGATTAATTTTGATACTGTAAAACAAAATATAAATATATTTTCTGATTCTAATATTAATATAGAAATGTATCCTACAATTGCTGTTAAAGAAGCATTGAAAGAAAAAAATATTGCTTATAATTCTAAATGATTATTTACATTTTTCTTACTCAATGATTATGGTGATTCTATGGTTTATAAGTCACATTACTTTAGAAGTTCTCTTAAGCTAGTATCTGATTACTTTATGAATGTTTGACAAAATAATATATGAATAAATTGATATATTAATAGTTTATGATATAAAGAAATTTTTTTACCTTTAAGGGTTACTAAACAACAAAAGATTACAATAATCAAAGAAAAAAATCCTTCAATATTTGATATAGTTTTTTTTCTCTGAATATTATTAATTGGTGGAGGTTTAATCTATTTAGGATTAAGAAAAATGTTTAATATTTATAATGATTTAGAATAATTAACAACAAATAAAAAAGAGAAATAATAATTTAAACTATTATTTCTCTTTTTTATTTGTTGTTGTTGTTTAAGGTCTTTATTACCATAAATAATTATTTTATGGAAGAAGATTAGTTCAAGTTCCATAAGATAATTGTTCAAAGTATTGTTGATTAGGATTAGTATAATTAGAATTATGTGTTAATGATACTAATCACATTCACATTACAGAGGTTATTAACATTGTAACAATTAGTCATAGATTTTTTTTCATTATTATATGGGGTTATGTTTTAAATGATTATTTATAATATAATTTTTTTTTATAAAAAAACAAGACTTTTTAACTTTTTTTAAAAAATCTTAATAAAAGTTTCTTTTATTTTTTAGTTTAAATTTTTCAAGGTATCTAATATTTTATTAGCATTACTTGTACCTGTGTTTATATTTGTATTTGTGTTTGTATTATTTTGATATTCTTGTTTATTTATTAGATCCACTTTTAATAAAACAGAGAATATCCCAGAAGTGACAAGTTTATTATTACTTTTTAAATCATTAATTAATTTAATAATGAATTTAATTAAATAACTAATATAGGTGTTAATATCAATATCCATATATAAAAATTTTTCATATTTATCCGTAAAGAAGTTATCTATTCTTGATATATACTTAAAATCATTTTTTTTATTACTAGAATAATAATTAGCAAATATTATTGTCATGATTAGTATAATTTTTAGAGATTGTTTTTCTTTTAATGTTAATTTTTCTAAAGGTTTAAAAGCAATATATTTATTTATAATATTTTTTATACTTAAATCTACTGTAAAAACTTTTTTTGTAAAGTTATAAAATTTTTGTTTAAAAGAATTTGCATCAATAAGATGCTCTTTTTTTGTAATAATATTATAAAGATTAAAAATAATATCAATATCAGATTTTTTTATATCTCTTAAGAAAATTACAAATTTTTCATTATTTTCATCATCCTCTAAAATATTATTAAAAACAGATAAATCTGAATTATAAAGATGATCTAAAAAATTTACAATATTTTTTAGATCATCCATTTCTTTTGCTGTAGCATCAGATGGGTCTATAATATCAACTCTATAAGTTTCTCATTTTTTTAGAACTTTTAATTTTTCCTTTTTTACTAATTTATAAAATGATTGTAAAAAAATTCAAGTTTGATTATCCAATACTGTATCTAATAACATTCAATAAGAAATTATTATATAAATAAATATATTTGTATATATTAAATAATAATTTCTAAAAAACAATATAAACTAATATTAATTTTTTAATAAGGGAAAACTATATAATATTTTTTTCAAAGATTTGTTTTATATTCTAATGCGGTTAGAACATCTGTTAATTGTATCATTTTAAATCATGTCTGTTTTCTAACACTTTGTTCTAATCAAATTTTAGCTATTTCAATAGCCCTATTATCTGAAGTATCAGTAATTACAATTTTGTATACATCATCTTCTTTTTTTAAATCTATAAGAAAATCATCATCTGTTTTTTTACTACTACACTTTACCTCAGTATCATTTTGATATTTACAATCAGTAAAAAAATTGTTAGTAAATGAATATAAATTATTTAAATTATTGATAATAACCATTTCATTTTTATATCATTGATTTTCAGCCATAGAACTTAAAAAGGTTCTATACATAGTAAACATTATATTTCAACCTAATGTCATTATAATTAAAACAAGTATCATTTCAATTAAAGTAAATGCTTTTTTTCTTATCTTTCTTTTATTTGTGTTCATATTTCTTTTTTTATAAATAAATAATCTTTAAGATTTATTTAATAAGTTCTGGTATATTTTTTATTCTATTATCTAAAATATTATGATAAGGAATTCATCATATCATAATATTATCAGATATATTAAATTCAAGTGAAGATATTAATTCTTCTTTTTTATTAAAATAATTATCATTATTATATTCTGAATATATCTTCATTCTTTGTAAAGCATATAATATATTTTTTAGGTTTGTATAACTTTTGATATCACTTGGATAAATAGGACCATATTTTATTTTTAAAATAATAAATATACAAATAGTAATAAATAATCATAATATTAAAGTTAATATGAAAATAAGAAAACTTTTTACAGGTTTTTTAAATGGCTTTATAACTAATTTAATAAGAAAATAAGATAAATAAATTATAAAAATATTAATAAATCATTGTAATATATTCAGTAAGAATGTAGTCCCTTTTTTTATACCCATATATTCATATCATACTATTCAATCTAGTTTATCTATATCCATATTTTCTATCACTCAAGTAGAAAAAGACATTAAATATCATTTTGTCCCATTTAATACTGTAAAAACATTCATATCATAATCATCATATATCCCTAATTGAACAGAAATATTATATTTTTTATTTAATTTATTTATTTTGGATTGTATATAATTAATTTTATCGTCTACACTAGGGGAAATATCTTCTTCTACAATTTGAATATTAATAATTTTTCTAATAATACTTCCGTTTGTTAGAAAAATTATTAAAAGAATTATAATACTAAGGATTATTATAACAATTAATAATGTAATTAAATTATAATTTATTCATAAATTTAATCAAGATATTTTTAATAAAAAATAAATTATTAATAGATTAATTCATATTCCTATATTGATTAATACAAAGATAATAAATTTTTTTATCTTTTCCATTGGTCTATATAATATAATTAAAATGAACCACTATTATTTATTAACTAAGTAATAATAGCTTTGCCTAGTTAATATATTTTATATAATATAAAATATATTACTTTCACTTAGACTTAATGGACCACATAATGATAAGTAGTAGTCTTGCTTTGTATCTATAGAAGTTATTACATTTTATAACATATTAGTTATGATTAATTTGATAAAAATCTTTTATATTTGAAAAATTTAATAATAAAAATATTTTATTTATTTTTAATTAAACTAAAAAAGACAAACTAAATTTAATTTGTCTTTTTTAGTTTAAAATTAGTTTTTATTTAACAAATAGTCTTAATTTTTTACAATATAAGTTACTATGTTCTGCAGTATTTGAATGAAAAACATCATTTACTTTAATAATTTCAACTTTTTTTTTATTTTTTTCTGTCAAATGTTTAATAAAGCTTTTTGTGAAAGAATGTTTTATTAATCAATCATTATGTTTGTGAAATCTATACCATTTTGGGGGATATGATACTATTAAATATATTTTTCAATTTATTTTTAAGTTTTCTATAGAACGTATTATTTTTAAATCATTACCTATAAAAGATATTTTATTTATCATACTTTTTCTATTTTTAAAAGAAGTTTGTTGTGTTTTAATTATTTCTTTTATTTCTTTTATATTAATATCTATATCTGGTTCTTTTTTTGGATTCGCAGATATTATTCAGTATAAAAGATCTGCTTTAACATGTCCTGCTATATAATACAATAAACTTTGAAATTTAGGGTATATTTTAAAAATTACATCAGTTTTTAAGATAGGTGTTGAGTTAATATATAAATGATCTATATTATATTTATTTTGATTTAAAAAGTTTGCGATAACAATAGCTATCTTTCAGCCCATACTTTGTCAATAAACATTGATAGTATAATCCTTAGGGGTAATATTATTAGATAATAAATATTCATTTACTATATTATCAATATCATTAATATTATCAGGATAATTAAATTGTATAATTCTGTATTTTCAGTTATTAGAAATAAGATTAGTCAAAGGTGAATAATTATTTCATGTTTTTTTCTTATAACTAAAAATTCAATAACATTTATTCCCTTTTTTATTGTTGTCCTCACAAGCAAAATCGCCAAACATATATGGACTTTCTCATGATATGTTAGGGAACATTAATAATACATTTTTTGATTTAGAAAAATTATCCATTACTTTAATTCATTTATAATTTATTATTTTTAAGTAAGATCCACTTTTTATGTCAATCATGTTAAATTTTTTAAATAATATTTATTTATTAAATTAAGAAATAAGTGAGTTAAAATCAGAATTTATTTTTAAATACTTTTTTATTATCATCTATTGTCTCTACTAATAAATTATCCATTGTTTTTTTTAGTCTTTTTTTTTCATTTTCATTTAATTTATCATGATTCTTTAAGGCATATTCAATTTTTTTATATTGTGTAGAATTTCATAATCATATTTTTTCAGCATAATCTAATACTTCAGTATAATTTTTCATTTTAATTTTAAATTATTAAAAATAAATAATGTGATAAAATATATACTTTATAAATTAATATATTAAAAATAAATATATTAATTAAAATATAAATTTATTTATTTTTAATATATTTTATAAAATATGGTTTATAAAAAAAATGGAAAAAAACAAACTACAAAAAAAGATTATAAAAACTTTGTATTAAAAGTTCCTAAATGATTAAAATATTTAATAATTCATGAATCCCCTTCTGAAGCAAAAAAATCTAATTCTTATATTAAAGAAGTTGAAAAAGAATTAGATGGCAAAGCTTTAGCCATCGCTACAATATGACATTTTTATAAAATACCAAAAGGAACAAAAAAAGATTTTTATTGAATAAATAAAGAAAAACTATTTCCTGAATTAGAAATTGATAGTTCTAAAAAATGAAATTTAGCAAATCTTAAAAAAGCTTATAATGAAGTAAAGAAAAATAAATGATTAGTAATTATAGGATCAGATCCTGATAGGGAATGAGAAATAATAGCCTATGAAGTAATAAAATTTTTATGATTAAAAAAATGAAATTATAAAAGATTAAGAATTAGAGATTTTTCTAAAGAATGATATATTGATTCTTTGAAAGATTTAGAAAATGATATTGATTGGGATATGCTAGATTCTTGATTATCTAGGATGGTTATTGATAAGTTAATAGGATATATGAGGACAACTGACTTATGGGATGTTGCAAAGGATTATAAAAAATATCAAGAAATTATAAAAGATGAAATTGACTTAAAAGTAAAAAATGTTGAAAAAAAATATAAAGAATTAATTAAAAAAAATAAATCTTTACAAAATATTATTAAATATTACAAAAATGATATTCATCGAGATATTTTAAATGAGTTTAGTGAAAGATTATGAATATGAGTATGAAGGGTTAAAATTCCTACACTTAAATTATTAGTAGAAAAAGATCTTGAAAAATTTAATAAAGAATTACAAAGAAAAGTTGATCTATTATTAATAGATAATAAATCAGTTAAATGGGAATTTTATAAAAATAAAAAATTTGAGGGTCAACCAGAAAATACAGAAATGGTTTATACAGCAATAAAAAAAGCGTTTGATAATTGAAAAATAAAAAAAGCTATTATTACTGATATAAAATCTAAAAAAATGAATATGTCACCCCCTCAACCTTTAGACACACAAACAGCACAAAGTTCTATAAATAGTTTGTTTTGATATACATTAAAAGATATTATGAATATTTTACAAAATTGATATAAATCTTGAGTCCATACTTATATGAGAACAGATAGTATTGACGTACCTACAAAATATCAAGAATATATAAAAGAAATGTTAAAAATTAATAATATTAAATCTAAATTTGTTAATAAAAAATATAACTCAGGAGAAGATGCTCAAGGATGACATCATGCCATTTTACCTACTAAAGCTTATAATTTATCAAAAATCCCAGGAAATAGTAAAGAAATAAATGTCTGGGGATATATAATAAAAAGAACAATCGCCTCTTTTTTAGAAAATGCTGAAATAAATCAAATTGAATATGAATTAACAATTACTTTTGATAAAGAGAATTGAAAAGAAGCTGAAACTAAATTTATTTTAAAGGATAAAGATATTATTAAAAAATGATTTCTAGAAGTATTTGATTATAATATAAAGGATTATAATAAAAAGTACAATTTTAAAAAAGGAGATAAAATTGTAATTAAAGATATTGTCTTAAAAGAAAAAGATATAAAACTACCATGAACTTATACATCAGGATCTTTAGTTAAAGAACTAAAAAAACAATGAATATGAAGACCTAGTACATGGGAAGGGATAATTAGTGAATTATTAAGAATTTGATATATCCAGGAAAGTTGAAAAAAAATATTAATAACTCCTAAATGATATTGGTTATATACAATTGTTAAAGAAATGGGAAAAAATGATAAGTTTTTTAATAAATTATTAGATCTAGAATTAACAGCTGAAATGGAAAAAGAATTAGATTTAGTAGCACTAGGAAAAGATGAAAAAAATAAAGTAATAAAGAGATTTTTAAAAGAACTAAATGTTTTATAAAACATTTAGTTCTTTTAAAAATACATAAATTATTTTTCTTCAACAGTTTTTTTATTATTTATTATTTTTTCTTTTAAAATTTTTCAATATAATAAAAGATTAGGATTAGTTATATCAAAAAAATCTTTATTATTAACTAGATATAAATTTTCATTGTTAAATCTAGTAATATAATCATTTACATTATCTTGAAAAAGTAAAATATTTATTTTTTTTAATAATATATTATTTATTTTTATATATTTTTTATTATCTTTTTTTATTTCATCTATAGAATTGAATAAATAATTATTAATAGTATTTAACAATTTGTTATTCAATTCTTTTTTTTCAATATCTATATTTTCTAATATATTATCTAAATTTTTTTTTTCAAAGTTTATTTCAGAAAGTGTCTCTTCCTTTTTTAAGACATTTAACAACTTATCTCATAAACCATTATTTTTGATACAAGAATATAAACATTCAAAAATTTTATTATCATCATTAAATTGTTCTTGGTTTAATTTATTACATATATATTTTATATCCATTATAAACTACTTTATTTACTAAATAATACAATTAAAAATTCTAATTTTAGACTTTTTAATTTCCTTTTAATTTCCTTTTAATTTTCCAATAAATATAGAATCAATCCTTAGCAATTCCCCCTTTATCCCCTATTCACCTATTAAACATATTTTTTATATAATCTATATCCTCTTGTGTATATTTTAATTTTCCTTCTAGCTCTATTGTTATCTTATAAAACTTGTTATCTTTCCCTTTAAATGTTATTTCTTTTTGTCATGTAATTTGTGTCATTTTTATTATTATATAAATAAAGTATATATCTGACAATATATACTTTATGAAATTCAAGTGGATTAATCTTATAATATAAGATTAATTAAAAATGTTCATTTACAAATTTATAACAAGATTTATTTTTCTTCAATAATACATTATTTCTTGAACTATAAATAAAATTATTTACACATTTATATGTTATTTTTTTTTCAACTTTTTTTCAACTTTTCTTGTCAATATATGAATGAATTTGATCTGTAGGGATTTTTGTCATTTTTGATGCCTTAACATAAGAATTTTTAAGATAAGGAGAAAATACTTTTATTCAATATTTAAACCAATATTTTCATATTCTTTCATTATATCACTGAAAAATAATATTAGTATTTCATTTATTCATAAATTTTAAATCTATAGAACTTTTTCACATATCATAGATTGTACTATCTAATCAAAACATTTTTCAATATAAATAAGTATACCATGCTGAATGAGGTCTTCTACTTATAATTTTGAATTCTTGAAAATGTTTTAATAAAGTTTGATATAATATAGTGCTTATTCAACAAGCTCCTCAAGCCTCTATTTCTTTTATTTTTCAATTTACAATAGCTTTTCATGTAACAAATTTATATTCATGATTCCTTAAAACCTTATTTACTGTGCTAAAAACTTGATTAGGTCTTAAAACATTTATAAAATTTTTATTAATTACCATTGTTATATTTTTATACCTATATGGAATATATAATGTCTTTAATGTTGTTAATTTATATCCCTTAGGGAAAATATAAGAATATCAACATGCTATTAACTTTCAAAAATCTTTATCGCTAAACTTGTTTATAAATTTATATCCTTTATTATTAATTTCATTACTATATAATATTTTTATATTTGAAATTTGTGAAAAACGATTATATATATTTGTACATTTATTATAATTATAATTGAGAAGGATGTCTAAATAATTTGTAGAATAATTATTCCATTCGTGAATAATGTATTTTTTTAACAATACATCATTTTTGTTAGCTTTTATATAATTAAGGAATGATAAATATGGATCATCTCAATTTGATTTTAATTCAATTATATTATTTCATACCATAAATGGTATCTTTTCTATAGTGAATTTTTTCTTTTTTAATTTTTTATTAATATTTCTTTTATTAAAGAAATTATTAATTTGTATAGTAGTATTATTGTCTATTATAATAGTTTTATTTGTTAATCATTCTGCGTTTACATTAGGAAAAATATTTGCTAGTAAAACTATCATTAACATTCATATTATTTTTTTCATATGTTCTTATTATTTATATATATAAAATTTGTTTGTTTGATTTTATAATATTGTTTTTTTTAAAAAAAACAACATTATAAAATAACTTTATTTAAATACAAAAAAATTTAGTTTATATAAATAAAGTTATGTCTAAAAAGTGATTTACATTAATAGAATTATTAATTGTCATAATTATAATTTGAATATTGATAGTAATGTTTCTTCCTAAATTTTGAAATGCGAAATCGATGGTGGATGATTTAAAAAGAAAAGTCTTTATTAACAAGATATCCACAGCAATTATAACAGAAGAAACACAAGGTAAGGAACTTATTGATACACCTTGAACAGGAGGATGTTTTAATGATTATAAAAACCAATTAATAAAGGATGGAATATTAACACAAGTTAATTTGATAAAAGATAGTCCTAAAAATATTACTTATTGAACTAAAATAAATGGTTGTAGTGGTGATTTTTGAATAGCAAGAACAATAGATTGAAAATATATTATAGCAGGACATTTATTATCCCCTACTAAATGAAATTTTATACTTCCTTCACAAGATTATAAAACTAAACCTTATTTCCCTAATATAAATTATTTATCGGATAAGTTAGAATTAAAATTATGTTCTAAAGTTAAAGAATGAAAATCAAATCAACAATGTGACATTACACATTGAAAATCTGTATGACTATATAATAATAATGATTTAAAATTATATATTGAAATTAGTTGATATTAATATATAATTAAATGTTATTACTTATTAAGTTTAATTGAAAATGTTTAGCTTAAAAAAAAGATCTAGGAAATCCCTGCTTTAGTGGGAGAATTTTATATCAATTATATAAAATTATATATTTTTTTATTAATTTTTATTTTTTAAAGTCTAAATAAATTTTCAAATTAAAATAGTAAAATTAATGAAAAATTTGTTTTGGTTATTTATATTATAAATGAAAAGATGAAAAATTATAGTAAAAAAAAAATAATAATATGATTATTTAGTTTAATTCTTCTTGTTTCACTTGTATGATGTGAAAAGAAGGAAAGTAAAGCTGATTGAATTCAAACTAAAAATCATTCTTTAAATAATAGTTGAGAAGTTCAAAAATTAAAATGAGAGAATATAAAAAAACAACAAAAGACAAAAATACAATCTAAAAATCATTGAATTAATAATACAAATAATGTTTGAGTTTCAATAAATATAAAGAAAAAAGATGATAAAATTAATAGTCAAACAATATGAAATAATAATAATAATAATAATAATAATAATAATAATAATAATAATAATAATACAATTGGCTTAACCCCAGATGAATCCTGACCTTTAAATCTATTAAAATTATTAAATTCTTGAGAAAAAGTGGTAAATAGTGGAGGAAATTTATTGAATGATGAGCTTATTTTAAATCAAAAGATTTATCAATCAATAAAGTCTTTTAATAAATTAGGAAAAAAACTAACAACTATTGAAAAAGAAAAATTACAAGAAACATTAGAAAATTATAAAAAGAATTTAGAATTACAAAAAGAAACATTAGAATCATTTATTGCTAAAAAAGAATGTTTGATCCAAATTTATAAGAAACCTATACAGGGGGTTGAAAAACCTACACAGGAAGTTAAGAAACCTACACAAGGGGTTGAAAAACCTACACAGGAAGTTAAGGAACCTAAACAGGAAGTTAAGGAACCTAAACAGGAAGTTAAGGAACCTACACAGGAAGTTAAGGAACCTACACAGGGGGTTGAAAAACCTACACAAGGGGTTAAGGAACCTACACAGGGGGTTGAAAAACCTACACAAGGGGTTAAGAAACCTACACAAGGGGTTAAGAAACCTACACAGGGGGTTAAGAAACCCACACAGGGGGGGATATAGAAAAATAAGAATAATTAAAAATAGAAAAAACTTTTATATTTTAATAAATTATACAATGATTAAAAAAACTACTTTAATATTATTAACTCTAATGACTTGAATATTTACTTTAAATGTTTGATTTGCTAGTGACATGAATAATACTGAAAATAATACAAATACTAGAGTTGATAATTCTGAAAAAACTACTTTAAGATTATCAGATGATATTTGAAAAATGGCTGATAGAATTTGAAAAATGGCTGATAGAATTTGAACTATGGCTGATAGAATACTAAAGATGGCTGATAAGATTTTATTAACACAAAGGATTCAAAGTAAAAATTTAGAGATGACACAAGATAATATCTTAAAAACATTAGATATGATTAATAAATCAATCAATACAAATAATAAATTATTAGCATCTTTGATTACTTCCAATAAAGCTATTGTCAGTTGTATGTGCCATAAGTAGTATAATCAATAAATCTCAATAAATTTTTTATAAAAAAGGAAAAAATATAATTTTAATTATATGATAAACTTCTTGTTTTTATTTCCTTTTTTTTTATTATAAAAAAATATTCTTTTAAAGAATATTTTTTCATTAAATATGAATAATATTTATTTTATTTCTAAATTTATCATTATGAAAATAATAATAATTAAAGCTGATTGAATTGAAGAATTATTTAATTATTCAAAATTAAAATCTTCACTTTTAAAAATTTATAAAGAAACAGAAAATCCACATTTAAAGATAAATAAACTAATAGAGTTAATTAAACAAAAAGTAGAAATATCCGCACATAATTGAAAAATAACTATTCAACAATTATGTGATATAGTAGAAAAATTATTAATTTCTTCAAATGAATATAATCTTGCGAGATCTTATATATTACATAGAGGAACAATTGGTTGTGGAACCGAAAAAATTGATATTGACAATAAATATAAAATTAATATAGAAAAAAGGAATGGTTCTAGTGAAAAATTTAATATTAAAAAAATAAAAAAACTTTTTGATAAAATAGCTTTTGATCTACCTGAATGTAATTTTGAAGAATTTGAAGAAGAATTAAAAAAATATTTAATAAATGGGATTAAAACTTCTGAAATCACTAGAATTTCGTTAAAATCTGCGGTAGACAAAATTTCAGTAGAAAACACTTCTTGGCAGAAAATAGCTTGAAGACTTGATCTATTAAAATTATACAAACAAGCTTCTATAAATAGAAATATTAAAATAGATAATTTATATACAAAAGAAAGTTATTTAGACTTAGTAAATAATTATATTCAAAAATGATTTTATTTTAAAAATTATAAAAGATTTTATACAGATGAAGATATTTTATCCGCATGAGAATTGATAAATAAAGAAAGGGATTTTGAGTATGGATATACTACAGTTTTAATGTATGAAAAAAGATATTTATTAAATCCAAATAAGATTGTAAAAGAACTTCCTCAACAAATGTATATGTCCGCTGCATTATTTTTAGCCATTCCAGAAGGTTTAGATTTATTGAAAGTTAAAAAAGAAGAAATTAAAGTAAATGGATGATTAGAAAATTTAGAATTAGAAGAATTTATAAATGCTATACCAGAAAAAGATTGGGAAATTATAAATAATTCAAATAAAACACTAGAAGATATTTTGAATATTTCTGATAAAGTTTTGTTACATCCTTGGATAAGAAATAGAAGATTGGA
>Ga0256829_1000513_pt1 | contig 38204 bp, 34 predicted proteins | sample 131447metaG_FD_185979 | JGI IMG/M metagenome (GOLD analysis project Ga0256829, IMG submission 185979) | Hydrothermal vent microbial communities from Lau Basin, Pacific Ocean - 131-447 | ecosystem: Environmental > Aquatic > Marine > Hydrothermal vents | place: Pacific Ocean: Lau Basin | collected... | reverse complement strand
AGAAAAGGGCGGGTCTCTGAGTGTGTTGCTAAGCTTCGACGACGAACCACTTGCCAACCAAGCGCTCGTACTCACCCGCAGCGGACAAGCCGAACGACTCATGGATGAAGGGACGACCTTCACCTCCGATCCTGCCGGTCAGGTCCAAATCCCACTCGAGCACCTCGGAACCCACCTGATCATGACCCGAATGCAAGCCCCCGCACCCGAGGGCGCAGGCACAGATATCCGCAGCTACACAACCGCACTGACCTTTGATGTGGGGATGTAAGGGATAGCATCCGTACGCCCGCAGGTGCTGGCGGGCTGGATGCTGAAGTCAATTAACAGGGAAATGGTGCCCCCACACGGACTCGAACCTGAATATATAATTCAATAATTACAATGCAATAATGTCTATAAGGCGTCGAAAATCTAGTAATTCTCTGCACCAAATTGTACCGGGAAATTATATGGGCTGAGAGAGTAGCAACAGCCGCGGTCGGCTTCGTCTATATCCCCCTGAAAGAAACGAAAAATCAAAACCATAGCGTATTATTTTAATGTTTAGGCAAATTTGAAAGTCTGATACGGAACATTTGCGCAATCTATGTTCAAACCAAAAATACTGGAATGAGTCCTTATGTTCGATGATTTTGTTCTACTGGATCTATCTGACGAACGCCCCATCCGCATTCCAAAAAACCTTGAAGCGCTATTTATAGGCCACGCGTCCGTGGTGAAGGTCGATAAAGGACAGACTTTTTTATCAAAGTCAGACGAAACGACCAATGTGTATCTTATCCGCAGGGGCTGCATAGAGTTCACGCTTTTTTCAGTCGCGGCCAAGGAAACTCTTTTTCGAGAGTGCGGTCCTGGCCAAATTGTAGGCGAGTTGGCCGCCATTGATGAAACTCCACGATCAATGAACGCGGTCGCGCTTGAAGATAGCGAAGTGTTAAGCATATCACGTCGCACGTTTCGATTACTTATCGACCAAAATAGCGAATTCAGAGAGTGGATGTTGATGCACATGGCCGGGCGAATACGAGAGCTTAGTCAGCGCATTCTTGATCTGTCGACGCTCTCTGTCCCGTGCAGGATTTGGCTGGAACTAGTTAAACGTTGTGAAGAATCGGGGCGGGACAAAAGTAGTGTCACGCTTTTGAATTTTCCCGTTCATCGAAGACTAGCGGCTAAACTCGGAACACACCGCGAAGCTATATCCAGAGAATTCAGCAAGCTCAAAAGCGAAGGCATTATCAGACAGAAAGGGCGAGAACTAGAAATTTGTTCCGTCGATCGGTTGCGTAAAATGATCATTCGCCATTTAGGAACATAATGTGAGCGCAACGCCTCCGATTAATGAAATGCGCAAGCACATGACGATCGTGTTTTCAGATATGTGTGGATCTACGCATATCTCTTCACAGCTCGAGCCGGAGGCTTACAGCGCGATTTTGGACGAATTGCGAGACCTTTTCTCAGGCATAATAGAAAAATATGGTGGAACGCTCGTACGTATTGATGGTGATGGATTTCTTTTCGCTTTTGGGCACCCGGTGGTATTCGAGGATGCAACAAGCCGTGCGATTCTGACAGCTCTCGAAATCCACAAAGCGGTCGACGATTTCAATGCCCGGAAAAATGGGCTCAACTTCTCGGTAAAGTTCCACACTGGCATTCATGCCGGAACTGTACTCGTAAGAGACGGCGACAAAGCGCGTGGTGCGTACGAAATACTTGGGCGGCCGACGAATGTCGCGGCAAGAATTCTCGACGCGGCAGCGCCTGATGAAATCCTGATCAGCGACGCTGCATTGGGCGGCGACAGACGCTCCTACCCCGTTTCTGATCTTGTCTCCGTGAAACTCAAAAACCAGAATGAACCCGTTCTGGCTCGACGAGTACTTGCGCGTGGTCATGATGTGGAAGCTGCGGTCGATGGTGTGGAAAGCGCGCGCTATTCAATGACTCCATTTGTAGGACGCGACCAGGAGCTTAACTTGCTATGGGGTGCAATTACGTCTTCTACCCCAGTGATTTTTATTCAGGCTGAAGCAGGCATGGGCAAGTCACGCTTATTGCATGTACTGCAAGGACAATCGGCCCAACTAGGCTACACCTTTAGTTTGGTTGCTTGTTCCCCAGAGCCCGGTGCATCAGCCCTTTACCCAATACTCCTATTGCTCTTGGCGACGAAAGAAGCTGTTCGGAAAAGCAAAGGTTCTAGAGACGTAAATGTAGGGAAACAACTAGCGAATGAAATTGACGCACTCCTTGCATTAGATACAATTTCAACCAACGAGGCAGAACTTGATCGGATTGCCGAGCTCGTCGCTCGAGCCATTAATGCGTTGCATTCGGAGAAAGAACATCTGATCATAATCGATGATTGGCAATTTGCAGATAGCGCTAGCGCCGCCATCATTGAGCTGATCGCCCAGTCTCAGCAAACGACAAACGCTAAATTTATAATTGCCACTCGACAAATCGACGATTTGTTCGCCAATCGTTTGCACGCGGAGGTGATCACCTTACCCCCGCTTGCCAACTCCAACATAGCGCAAGCGGCGCAGCACCTCACCCCTGAGATCAATCACTTTGTTCTAAAGCAAGTTCAATCGTTAAGCGGCGGTAACCCGTTATTCCTCGAAGAGTTATGTTATGCGGTGAAACGAGATGGTGGGAAGTTAGTGACGAGCGATCAGAATGTATGGCTAAGGTCTCTGATCAGCGATCGCTATTCAAAACTCACCCCGGAATTGGCGCGCGTGCTTCGTGTCGCGGCAGTGATTGGAAATACGCTACCTGCTTGGGTTTTGAAGGGGGTTCTTCGATCCGAGTATTCGAAAGCGTATCTGACGCGTTTGCAAGAAGAAGACTTCTTGTTTTCGGAAAAGAACCCAGGCCAGCTGCGATTCAAACACGGACTTACGCGGGATGCGATCTACGACGTTATCGGTTTACGCGAACGGCGTGAAATCCATGGTCAAATCGCCATAGTCTTATCGCAATTGCCAAATCCAAGCGAAGACATAGCTCAAAACGCGCAACTTGCTTATCATTATGGAAACAGTGGACAATATGAGCGCGCAATTGAACACTCTGTGAAGGCGGGTGAAACAGCACTGCGGCGGTCTTCGCTAGATAAAGCACAACAGCACTTTAAGTTTGCTTTGGAGAACATCGAACGTAGCGGTATTTATGACTTCAGAGCCCGCACTATCATTCACAAGTACGGCCTGGCTTGCATAGTAGACCCCAGTCGGGAGCAACTCAAAGTCCTTGATCAAGCGATCTCGTGGTCAACCCGTTTCCAGGATGATGAAGGCTTAGCTTGGGGCAACTATTGGCTGGCATCATTGAATTATGGTTTGGGCGAACCTAAACGCGCCACCCACTTCTTAGATGAAGCTGCTCAACTTGCGCCCGGTCTTCAGGATGGACGACTGGACACTCAAATTGAAGCCAGCAGAGGTCAATTCTTGGCTGCGACTGGAGACTACAGTTCCGCCTATCAGCACATAAATTCTGCTGTCGCGACCAAGCTAAAGAACCGATCCGGGGATCGTGCATCCTCGGCGCTGGCTTACGCCGTGTCTTGTCGGGCTTTCGCCTTGGCTGACCAGGGCAGATTTGAGGAGGCTGAGACCTCGTTCAAGGAGGCACTCATATATTTGAACGAAACGCGACATCAAACTGCAATGTCGATTATCGGTCACAGGAGCGCGGCTGCCCTCTGGCGAAGAGAGTACGCTCAAACGGTCGAATACTCATCTAAAGTTCTAGAAATGGCTAAACAAATGCGGTCCAGGTATCACTATGCCATGTCAAAGGCATTATTGGCCGCAGCGGCCTTTTATCAGACTGGTGATGCCGCTCCTCTAAAACAAATTGAAACTGCCTCCAACTGGATGATTTCCGATGGCAGCCAGCAATATATTTCGCTCAATTATGGCTATCTCGTCGATGGTTATGCGCAACTGGAAGACTGGTTAAATGTCAGGCGGTTCGCAGCACGCGCATTACAACGCGCTCGGAATGGTGATCGTCTAGGCGAAAGTACCGCGTATCGTGGACTCGCCTTAGCTGCTGCCCACGGTCACATGAAACTGCGATATGACGACTACATTCTGAAAGCTCTCGAAGCGGCAAAACTCAGGGATTCACAGCGGGAAGTAGAAGAAACTGAAAGGATACGGCGACAGATTGAACGGTCCTTCCAGATCTGAGTTTCTCAGATCCAATCCGAAATTCCGACGATTAGCGACGCTGGCATCGCTTGAATCGTGCCGGCATCCAATAGGGCTGCAAGTATGCCAATCATCCCCCCCATCGCCATATCCTGGGCCGGGCATGCGTGCTGAGGATGCTTTGCCGGCGCAATCGGTATTCCCGATGGGTCTTTTCGATTGCCGCCAAAAATCAGTTCCACGCTAGACTCATTTTGACGAACAAGCGCCTGTGTCGCCGCAGACAAACAGAGAATTACCATTTCGCCCTTACGAACCATGACTCCGTCGAAGTCAAAATCTTGATTCGCGACGCGATAGATCAAGTCTGGCGCAGGGCGCAGGCACATGGCGCGCACCAATTCATCGCTTAAGGCTGCTTTGGCGGCATCGACAACGCCCAGCCTTTGCTTCTGTTGACGAAAGTCCGCTTGCAAGCGCCAAAGCGTCTCTTCATTCAACCACTCCAGCATTGCAAATCTCAAATTGGCATCCATGGGAGGCAGAGCTCCAATCATAATCCCAATAAGATTTCGCCACATCAACTCTTTGTAGTCGATCTCTGGTGAGCCGGGTAATTCACCCGTTGACTGCTTTCGAAGTGCCTCATGCATCTGGCTGGCAATTTCGCCTTTCATCAATTCGGTAGCGCCCCAATGCTTATCGACGTATTTTTTCACCGCTTTACGCAGCGCAACTCCATGTTTGAGGCCATATTTTTCAATCGCCGATGTAGGACGGGGATAGAATGCGTGGCGCGATGGCGACAAGAAATCACCGGGGCAAACCGGTTGGCGAGATTCTCGCCAGTCCCAGCTTCCCGCTTCGATTTCTTCATAGTCTGGAATGCCAAACCATGTATGGCACAGATTTGCCAAGGCGGGCTGTATGTATTGATATCCCAACTCAAGTTTGAACTCTAGCGCTTGAGACCGCGGCAATGGATTCAGGTTTTCGGTGACCGATTTTAGATCGTTGAGAACCTGCTGACCTGCCAGAAACCCTTCGCTGATGGCTTCATCGAGCGTGTGCTTCATTAAAAACGAATTCGTGGGGTAAGCCTCTTGGTGGTAGCGGCTCTGTTGCGAAGCCTCGCCGGCAATATGCGGACATGGCGAATCCAGTGAAACATATATAGTGCCAAATGCATCTTTACGGCTGATGCGTTCGTACTGCTCGCGCGAAGAGAACGGCCGAACACGCGAGCTCGAATCAGCCACGTCCCCTTCGAGGCAATCATTTTTGAACACGTCCATGATGTGTTTTTGGCTTGTGACCAAAACGATCTTTTGGTGCGGATCCTTTTCCTGAGTCGGTTCTTCATCTCCTGAATCAAAGGCGATACCACTTTCGATCCTTAACGCTCCACCGCGCGCATCTATGGCTTCCCATACCCGCGGCGTTATATCGTGTTCTGCAGGATCTTTCGAGAGATAGTCTTCAAGCAATTGCTTCCACTCATCACGCTGTACGTTTTCGGGCAATTCCTCAATTTGAGCGATAATTTCTTCTCCGGAGAGTTGGCGCTCCAGCTCCGCACTCTGATCGATTTCAAATCTAGCAATCCGTCGCAAAGCTGTCTTGCTGGGTACGAAAAAGTAATGTCCCCAGTCGAGAGTTACGAAGGGCTTCTCTATTTCAACCGAATGAAACCCGTCATCGGTTTGGCACCAGAACATTTGTGGGCTGTTTGCTGGATGCGCGCCGGTGAGCGGATCGTTTTGAGCTGACGAGACGCCTGTCGCATTGCCTGCGTTCAACCATCTTTGAATCACTTCGTATTGCTCAGCGATGCTGGCGCAGTACGCCATGAAAACGATACCCCTTTGAGGGATGAGCTCGTTGCGATGCGCTTCAACTTTTTCGTCATATCGGGTCCCGAAGCTCATACCACGTCTTAGGATCATCGGGTGTTTGCGGTCGTGTTCTTTGCCGCGCGGATTTGATAAACGAATATGCGCAGAGAACGGACAGCGTTTTGCTTTTGGATCATCCTCGTAAGTAAAATGATTAAGTCCAAGCTTCGAAGCGATCAATGGAGTTCCATCTGGACCTTTTTTCCTCCCTACCAAAGCGTCGACAATCTTTTCAGAATGGTCGTCTTCAAACTCTTTGAAGTATTTCACGTCTTGCCGCATTTTTCTGACAACGAGAAAGCTTGAGCGATATTTTAAATCTTCGCGTTGTTCGAGGCGGTGAGTATCGCCGCGCATATTTCTATACCCATAGAACAATTCGCCATGAGTCACGTGATCTGGTGGCGCATTTTTTTCCACTTTATCAACTATGACAGGCTGACTGATCCCGTCCCGGAATCCAAAGTGATCGATGGCTTCGGATAGACTAGGATTGTCATCATTGGCGCGTTGGTCGATCTGGTCTGCGTCCGGACGAAACATATCTTCAACGCATACGATCTCGAATCCAAAAAACTCTCCGAGATTCGCGATATAGAGAATGAACATTTCGATGAGGGGGCGAGCGCTCCTCTCGCCATCTCGTTGAGCGAAAAATTGATTAAGCCAGTCGAACGAGAGTGGGAGATCTGGATCAGGCGAATCGGCATTCAGCAAGTAAGAGAACTTGGTATGCTGAACGTTGTGCTCCAATATAAACCTGTTCGCCAATTCTTCTCCGAAAGTTCGCGGCCCTTCCATTTTGCCATTCGCTGACTGCAGATCTCGCGCGATGCTGCTGAAAGACTGGAACGTATTGCTGATGAACTCTTGTGCCGAAAAACCGGATCGCACCTGAATTGCAATGTCGATCTCAGAAAGCTCCACAGGACGATCGTTATACTCGTCGGCGAGCGGCCCATTGCGCTCTGGCAAGCGCCAACGACGTGGGTGGTTTCCATATTTGTCTCCAAGCAAGGCTGCACGCTCCTGCATTCCTTGCCGGAACTCCTTAGGAAATCCGTCTAAATCGCGCTCTGGCACACCCAGCTTTTCCAAGCCACGATATGAAAACGCAACATTGGTGAATATCTGACCGAAGAAAGTATTAGTGAGCGCCTTCTCAGTTGCTTCCCCCTCCCAACTAAAAGGAAAGACCTCTAAGAAGAGCTTGGCCAGTTCTGGTTTTTTCACTCTAATGAGCAACAAGGCACCATGCGAGGTTATAAATTCCTCGGTATCGTAAGTGGTGAGGAGCCCTTTTTGAATTTCACTTTCTTTAAACTCGGGATCTCGCTCATTTTGACGATTGCTTTCAACTGCTCCAAGGCGATACCAGTCAAGTTGTGGTTTGTAGAGGCGCTCTATATCACTCGGAAGCCCCGGGAAGTCATACATGTTTAAAAGGCGCCTCGCCGCCCGCAATAGGTAGCGCCCGTCACCGATTTTTACGTCATCCCCGGGATAGTAATCTGCAAGTTTATACAACACATTGAGCGCTTCCAATCCCAGCTTCAATGCCAGACGCTGACCGTTGCGAGAATCTCGAATTTCTTTTGCAACATCGTCGGGGTGCCGGATGCTGTGTTGGGCAATCGTCTGAAGGTTCACGGGGTTAGAACTGGAACGCAGAATCTCTTCAATGTCCGACAAATAAATCTTGTCTTTCACGGTTAAGCCGGACGTAGAGTAGAAAATTGCTGAATCTAGTTGGTTGTCCCGGACCCATTGTGCATATGTTTCGAAGTCATTGTCGACCGAAGGGACATAGCCTTCACAATTGCAAAGAACCAAGTCGAGGAACGCGCCGAGCGGCTCCCAGATAAGGCGCATATACGGCTCCCAAGGGCCATCAAATGTCGCGACGAGATACATGTATTTGCGAGGGCGGTATCGCGGCTTTGAATTATCGTCGCCAGGCTGCGCTTGGAATAGCTCCCGATCGACAATCCCGATGCGAAAATCCAATAAAGACAAGATCCGCTTAGCTGTATCAGAAAAAGGCTCCAGCAATTCATGCTCGCGGGCGCTTTTTCGAACGCTATGGAGGGCTTCTGCAACTACGCGAAGCCGCGTCTCATAGGTCACGTTCGAAAACGCCTCGATGAATCCTTGTTTAATTGGAGCCCAAACGACCAGGTCACTAATGCCGTCGATATCCTTGCTGGAAACGTCCCTGTATTTGCTGGCGTATTTTGACATATTGCCCGTTCCTTATTTTGTTTCCAAGTCGCGCAGATATGCCACGATCGCGCAGTGATTTTACACACAACTCTATCTGTCTATCGCAGACCAGTCATTCCAGCTTTGGCGATGAGGTTTCACTCTGCTTTTCGAGAGGGTTATCTCCGGGAGGGTTGTCTTCGGGAGGTTCACCTCCGGAAGGTTTGTCTTGGGGAGAGTTGCTTTCAGCAGATTGGTTTCCGGATTCGCCGGGCGTTCCAGAGGGGACGCCCGTTTTGATCGCCTCATTGGTGGAGTCCGGGTTCAAGTTTTCCGTAACCAGACCCAGAATAAAGGGTTCGCTGACAGCACAAACGAGACCGACTATGACACCGTACGAAGGAATCTCGAGGAAATCATTCAAGACAATCGTCCCCAATCCGAATTGGACGACCTTGTGATACAGCAATATCATGAGAATGGCTGCGAGCACCGAGAGGAAGATAAGATACTTCACAACACCGAACCGGTAGGTCTTAATCTTTGTAAAGTTGTCGAATGTGATGTTCCGATTTCGCCCAAATGCTATCAATAAAGCACCAAAAAAAACGCCAAATAGAGCCATACCGTAGGCCCCGAGAGAGACGCCGAAATCAGACACGCTTTGCGGCGTCAGCTTGATCGCATCGGCAATTGTTGTTGCAATATTATTCAACAGAAACCAGATTGAGAACAGAGCGATGATCCCTACCAGCCAGGCTGGAGACCATTGAAGCATTCGATAAATACGATCTCTACGGATTTGATAGGCCTCGTTAGCGATCTTCAGTTTCACAACCTCAAACTGAGATTTCCCCAATGGAAGATTTGGGTATGCTCCTCCTAAACCTACCCTCGCAGCATGCGTGAGCGCGTTGATCAAACGTGCTCTGGCTTCGGGAAACTCCATATCAAATGCCGATCTTACGCGGCTGGCAGCAAGTTCAAGGTCGGTGAGAAAAGCCTGGTACTCTGGCGGAAGCTGTTTCTTCTCAGCGCCCCCTTTGTTGAAAACGATTTCATTTTCATCGCCGGGCGGAAAGGCAGTTATTTCACGAAAATAGAGAGGCGTCGTCATGGATATTACCTAAAAATGATAGCCGCATCGCGGGCATTGTGTCGTAGCACCCGGCAACCCTACATCCCCTGGCTGACCATCATCGATGACGATCATTATGCGGTGTTCTTCTTTTGAGGACGTATCCACATTATCTGTCGCGATCCTGAACAGCTGGAACGGGGTCGCGCGCGGAATTCCTTCTTGCAGACGCTTCGAGTATTTGACCAGTTGACGTCCAACCTCCTCGAGCGCCTTTTCATCGAAGTCATCTCCGTAGCTTGTTTCCAGGATCGATGCGACCGACTTCCCAAGCGCTCTCTGAGCTGCGGCGATTTGGTTTAGTTCGTTTTCTTCAACATGCATAAATCAGTCTCCTGGATTGTGAAAAAGGGGACAAAACGACGGGAGGAGAGGGCATCGCTTTGTCCCCATAAGGGCCTAAATCGGCCTAAGGTCTATTGCGCAGAAAGGCTTGAAAACGACCATTTGAACTCACCTGTGAGATAGGTTGATCGGTCGATGTCGCTGTTAAACGTGTCACCAATGATGAATTGGAAAAACAGGTCCTTACGAAGCTGGAATTCTGCGCCGATACCAAGCTGATAAAACTCGTCATCAATGTCGCCGAATTCTTCCTGAGAGTAGGCCGCCTCAACAAAGGCCCGAAAAGCACGCGCGTTCACGGTTTTCTGGTCTTGAGAGGCGGCCAGTTGATGCACGTAACGTCCCCCCAAGGACCAGCCATCAACGGATTCTGTTATTGTCTCGTCACCAACCTTTCGGTCACGGATGAGACCGTCATTGTAACGGGCGCTGATCACGAATTGGCCGTTGCTGACCTCTTCTGAGTAGCCGTTCACCACTGTTTTCGTTTCCGTTCCAAAAGGTGACGGAAGCGAAGCCGATGCCCAAATTCCCCAGCCCGACTCATCTTCAGGCACATCTGTCTGTGTTCCCAACATCGTTTCATTGGGTTGATCAATATCGGTGTGGTAGAAGGACACTCCGCCACCATAGACTGGGCGGTTCCAGCGTGTGACGAGCTCTCCACACTCTTGCATGGCGGTATTTATTAGATCCAATTGCTCTTTCGTATAGGCGGGCACAATGGGCCCTAAGTGGCTCAAAATCTCAGAAATCTCTTCCGCAGTGAGCGCCCGCTGACTCGACTGTACCGCACCATTTGGCCCCACGCTGGGAATCGTAATCTGCGTTTTTTCGAAAGCCGTTTTAAAATCCGGGAAACGACTGGCGGATTGTGCATCAATGTACTCATTGTCCGCTGCTTGAACCACTTCCTGGTAGGCAATAGCTGGAATGTCGGTTTTCGCCAGAATTGACCTTACCTTGTTGCCAAATGGCACGGCGTTATCAAGGATCTCCACATAGACTGGATCACTCTCTTTTACACAATCTCGAAAGTCTCTGCCATTATAAATGGCGGATTTGCCGTCATAGACATAGCTGAGGCCTAACCCGTATTGAGAAGAGTCAGTATCTCCGTTTTTCTCGATGTAGGCTGCGGAAAGCGTAAATTGGGACAGGAATGCCGCACGCTGCTGTGAATTGCCAAACGGCGCGATCCGAGAAACCGATTCTCCGTTCGCGTCTGAACGAAGCGCTTGAGGGGAAAGATACTCAGGCATCATTAGATTGCCAGGGTTTATCTCAATGCCGATCGATGTGTTTTCCTGTCCAAATGCGTCAACAGCATCTGGAAGATAGGAAAACATGAAACTCTCGCCAGGCTTCGGCTTAATGACCTTCTCTGGTGTCGCCCCCATCAGGGTAAAAAGTGGGTTCGCTGGGGCTGCTAAGTCCAAGGATCCTAGCAAGTCGTCCTTTGATATACCGCAGTCATCTGTGAGCGTACTGCCATCACCTCCAATCCAACAAGCCTCACTGCTCTCTTCCTGAGCAATTGCAGCCGGTGCACAAATGAGTATTGCGGTCGCGGTCGTTAGTAGAGTCTTCATCACACCAACTCCGCCAAAACAGACAATCTAGTGATACCCCGAGCATTTGTCTTGAACGGCACAACATCACCATGAGTTTTGGTGCCGCCGACAAAACTGAATGCGAGCTGGGCATCAAAACTCTCTTGGTGATGGACCATATCCACGTGAATAACGCGATTGAGCCGCTGGGACCGCTTCAGAACATGATCGAAATGTTCTATGTCGACAAAATCTGGGAACGTGTTGCTATTGACCGCGCCGCGAACTGCCGCGTCAGTATTGTTCACGGGAGTCATATTGAAAGCGATGACTGAGTTAATATGGCTTTGCGGTAATAAGATCGTCGCGTGCGCATGCCCCGGTATCGACCATTTTACTATATTCATTTGAGCCCCCATTGCTATGAATTTAGGTGAGAGCTTTTTGATAAATCGCTTTTGAAAACCGCGATGTGAGTTTTCCCACTAAATCGAGTCTTGTGGGCAAATTGTTGAACGCGATCTCATTCCGGTCATGAATTGTGTTTTCGAACGGCTGGACGCATCCAAAAACAGCGCTGCGGTTACAACCTCTCAATCAGGCGCAACCATTGGGATGTGGGAAAATACCAGAAAGATATTTGAAGGAAAAACAGGCAAGCGAGCATTGTCTAGAGTGTGTTCAGTCGGGTCAGGGGCAATCGAGCCCTTTGCTCCTCACCGAGTACAAAACCGACAACAGGGATCGGTTCGAATTTAAGACTGAACGATAGAGAACCAGTCGGCCTCAACTCATTTGTTTTTGTTGCGCGGCGATCGCCTGGATTTTCTCGTGGAAGAGCACGGCCACTCGTCTAAATGCGCTATTCTTGAGATGTAGCTCATTTTCCCAATCCGATGGTTTGATCACGGTACGTGCGTCAATCGCATGATAGTTGGAATACTTCTGACCCAGCTCGCCAATTAGATCGTTCAGCCGACCAATTAGGGTGGTTACAACCTGCTGGCGTTCCACAGCTCCGAGTATGCGTTTCTTTGTCAATGCCGGACGCAGCCATGGTCCAATCCATTGGAACCCAAGAACTCGGATAACACCGCGTCCATCTGGTATCGCGTTGCCGTATCCATGCCCAATGATTGAAATCTCCGGGTCAATGTTCCAGATCTTTTCGAATAGCGCCTCGAAGGCTTCTCTAAAGACGGTATCGACTAAAAAATCGAGATGGCCTTTGCGAATAGCAGGGCGACCAGTTTCAGCATGGTTGAGCAGGTTTTCTAGTTCCTTTCCGGCCACATCATTTCCGCCCCCCGAAACGAGGAAAAACTTTGCGCCAGAGTCGCGAACTTCTTTCAGCGCGTCTTCCAGCCGAGGACGTTTAGGACGCCAACGACTTCTTTTATAGTCCGTTCCGTAGACCATATTTTCAATCGTATCCCCGGCCTCACCGTGGTCAAAGATCTCGTACTCAGGCATGCGTTGCAGAAAATCGAGTATATCAAACCCAGCGGGCTGATAGTCGAACCAGGAGTCGCCTAGGGCAACGACCGGAATTGCACCCGCCTCTATAGCACCGAAAGCCTCAGATTCAGCTTGCATGTGAGCCCCCCAAAGCTTGGCGGAATAAGCAGCCGACTGATCAGGAGTCATTGCGTCTAAATCTTCGTCAGCGATCTCCATAATGTTCAACTCTTCAGTCATTAATTGCTCCTTTCTCGCCAATTAAGCCTAGTGGTTACTCCAATTTTTTTATTTCTTAGCGCGAATACGCGGCTAGATTTGTGACTTAACCCACAAACTAAGGTCACCCGTAAGCGCTAATCTGCTCATTCACAAAATTGAGCTCGGCCTTTTCGCCCATAAGGCAAGAAAAATTTGGACGCGAAACAACCTACTCGAGCACGGCAGGGAGAAATCGCACCCGGTCCGACGGATTGTATCGTACCGCGCTGCCTGACCCAGGAACCAATGGTGCCCCCACACGGACTCGAACCGCGGACCTACGGATTACAAATCCGTTGCTCTACCAGCTGAGCTATAGGGGCACTGGCGGGTCGTTTATAATGAGCGACCGGAAAGCGCAAGTCGTCATTACAAGATCATGCAGTTGCCACATTTCATCCCGATCCGGGCATGATTTCGCCGCGCGGTATGCGTTTCCTGATCTCACACGAGAAGGGAGCTGAAAATGATCAAAGTTTTGACGAGCCTCGCTGCGCTGTCGGCCTCTGCAACATTGGCGAGTGCGCAACCTTTACCGGCGCCGCCGACGCAGGCTTATAGCCCGGTTCAGACAGCGGTGTGCGACAGCCAAACCCTTCAAGTTTATTTTCAGGCCGGCGAAAGCGAATTGAATGCTGCCTCTGAAGCGCTGCTCAAAGCCGCACAGACGCAGCTCGCAGGATGCATGGTCGGCCCGGTCTCGCTGCAGGCCCGTGCGCCAGATGCGGCTTCGGTTATTCAGGCTGAACGGCTCGCCGCCGCGCGCTTGGAAGCAGTTGCCGACGCGCTGGAGGCGTTTGACCTTGCCGGGACGCGATTGAATGCCAGCTTTGCGTCGACGGACCCGGCGAGCGCGCTTGACGCTCCGATGATGCGAAATGTCGAAATCCGATTGTCAGCGTGGGCGCCGCAGATCGGCTGACCCGAACGTGTTTCCTCCCAGATGCTCCTTCACTCTCCCACACAGGAGCATTTGACTTAAACCCCCGGACCGCGCTGGCGATCCGGGGGCTTCTTTTTTCAAGTGCGGCTGTCTTAGTCGAACAAGGACATGATGGCACAGGCCGCGATAATCGTCGCGACCGTGTGGCTGCCATCGACGAAGAAGCCCATCAAGGAGCCGTACGGCGTATAGACCGTGTCATAGGCGATCAAAGGCAAGCCGATGAGCAGGCTTAGCCACAGCCCAAACAGAACCGCAGTGCCAAGCTTTGAAATATTCTTCTGCTTCATGTGCCAGCCGAGCCCGAAGCTTAAGACCAGCGATAAAACGAAGCCCGCCAGCATGATCATCGGGTCAGGCCCCATGGCTGCGGATGTCGACTGGATGCCGTCTGCACTCAGCCACTGAATGTACTCTTTCGCTGGATCGGCAAAGAATAGTCCATTCGCCGCCATCCACGGTTCTTGGAACAAGACCCCGTACCAAATGAACCCGATAAAAAACATGGCGACCGCCGCAAGCAGCACGCCGAGTAGGTTTACACCTGCAATTTTTGGCATTCTTCCCTCCTTAAGGATGTTTCCTTTATCCCATCTCGCGATTAGACAGGCCGAAATTCTCTGGTCGACTCAGTCTAACGCTAGGGAAAGCTTAGAGGAACGAGACTCTTGAGTAAACGACGCATCCTGATCACCTCCGCCTTGCCATACATCAATGGCATCAAGCACCTGGGGAACCTTGCCGGATCTATGCTGCCGGCGGATGTCTATGCGCGCTTCCAAAGGCTGCGCGGGCATGACGTGATGTATATCTGCGCCACCGATGAGCATGGCACACCGGCGGAGCTCGCGGCCCAAACCGCTGGGATCAGCGTTCAAGACTATTGCGATGAGCAGCACGAGATTCAGCGCGCCGCAGGCGAGGGGTTCTCGCTCTCCTATGATTGGTTTGGCCGGTCCTCGAGCGATGAGAACAAGGTGCTGACGCAGCATTTTGCGCGCGTGCTGGAAGAAAAAGGCCTGATTGAAGAACGCGTTTCAAAACAGGTTTACAGCGTCGATGATGGGCGCTTCTTGCCGGACCGCTATGTCGAGGGCACGTGTCCGCATTGCGATTATGAGAAGGCGCGCGGCGATCAGTGTGATAATTGCGGGCGCTTGCTCGACCCGGTGGACCTGAAGAATCCGTATTCTGCCGTGTCTGGCGGCACGAATATCGAGATACGCGACACGGCGCATCTCTTCCTGTTGCAATCGAAAATGCAGGACACGATCCGGGAATGGGTTGAGGCCTCAAAGGACTGGCCGCAACTCGCGCGCTCGATTGCACTGAAATGGCTGGACGAGGGACTGCGCGACCGGGCGATTACGCGCGACCTGAAATGGGGCGTGCCGGTCTTGGACGCCGACGGCAATCCGCGTTCAGGCTTTGAGGATAAAGTCTTCTACGTTTGGTTCGACGCGCCGATTGAATACATTGCGGCGACCGAAGAATGGGCGAAAGCCAATGACGGCGATTGGGAAAGTTGGTGGCGCACCGATAAGGGTGCGGACGATGTCGAATATGTCGAGTTCATGGGTAAGGACAATGTCGCCTTCCATACGGTGTCGTTCCCGGTCACGATTTTCGGTTCCGGCGAGCCTTGGAAAGCCGTTGATAAGCTGAAAGCCTTTAACTGGGTCACCTGGTATGGCGGCAAGTTCTCGACCAGCCAAAAGCGCGGCGTGTTTATGGACCAGGCGCTGGATCTGCTTCCGGCAGACTATTGGCGCTGGTATCTGATGGCAAATGCGCCAGAGGGCTCAGACGCGGCCTTTACCTGGGAAGGGTTCCAAGCGGCGATCAATTCCGATCTTGCCAATGTGCTCGGCAATTTTGTGAACCGGATCACCAAATATACGGTCAGCAAATTCGATGGGGCGCTTCCGGCGAGCGGCGCACCGGGCGAAGACGAAGCATGGATGGCAGGCGAACTAAAAGCCAGCCTTCAGCGCATTTCCGAACACTATGAGGCGATGGAGTTCCGCAAAGCGGCGGCTGAAACGCGTGCGCTGTGGGCAGCGGGAAATGAATATCTGACCCGGGCCGAGCCTTGGGTGAAGTACAAGAATGATGTCGATGCTGCGGCTGTTGGTGTGCGCACCGGACTGAACCTGGTTGTCCTGTTCGCGATTGTAGCGCAGCCGCTGATCCCGAACACGGCGAAATCGATCTTGGACACGCTGGGCATTCCTGAGGGCAATCGCAACTGGCCATCGCCGGAAGATGATGGCTTGTTGGACGCGCTGCCCCACGGCATGGCGATCCAGGCACCGCCCGTGTTGTTCCAAAAGATCGAAGATGCGATGGTCGAGGAATGGACAGAGCGCTTCGGCGGTGAAGAAAGCTAAATTATGCCCCTGCAAAACCGCGTTGATCCATTTGGCCTCATTCACGCGGTATCAGAGCGCGGGACGATGATGGGCAATCGCGGCGGCTGTTTTCATGACGATGAGAAGACGCTGAAGCCGACGCACTGGAAAACGCGGCAATGGATTACCTGCGTGCTCGAGTTCAAAGGGCGCCAGCGCGAGCTCATGGCCGAACGGCGATATACCGAGCTCTTCTTCTTGGACGAAGTGACCTCGCTCGCGGCAGGGCACCGGCCTTGTTATGAATGCCGCTATCCAGAAGCCAAGCGATTTCGCGAAGCTTTGGTGCGCTCCGGCGTGTTTCGCTATCGTCCGAAAGCCTCTGATCTAAGCGATGCGATCGCAGGTGAGATTCAATCCGTTCTGAAAGGCAAATCGGAACGCGAAACGATTGTGCCGTCAGAGCTTCCCGACGGCGCCATGTTCACGACGGGCGCGGCGCCGTTTTTGAAGTGGAAGGGCAACGCCTATGCCTGGACTTTTTCAGGATATAGCGCGCCCAGTGAATTGCCAGGGCAGGGCATCCGCCTGACCCCGCACATTACCTGCCAAGCCTTAGCGCACGGCTACGTACCCGGTGTGCATAAAAGCGTTTCTGCAAACGGGTGACATTACGATCCCGATGTGAAAGGTTTTGCACCACAAGCGCGACTCACTCGTGTGAAAAGGCGCGAACAGGAAGAGCTGGAATAGAATAAATGCGGCTACCAGTCATTGTGAGCATGGGCGGCGTGAACGCGGCCGGACGGACATCTGGATTTCAAAGCTTTCGGCGGATGATTATCGAAACACTCCCGACCGAGGAGCGGCAGAGTACGATTGCCGGTCTCGCCGTAATGATGGGCCTGGTCGAGACCGAAACCGGCGAAACCTATCGCTGCGAAGATGGCACCGAGTTGGATCAGGCCGGCGTTGCGGCGAGGTTTGAAACCGATGTCATGGACGGGACCCTGGTCCGCCGTGTCGAGCAAAGCCATTTCGATGTCGACGCATTGTACTGGCAATCGAATGCGACCCTGCAGTCTGAGAATGGTGGCAATGATGCACCGCTCGAATTCGTGGTCGCGAAAGACAAGCTTCCAAAACCTTTGCCGGAAAGCTGGTCGGTTGAAGACCATGACGATGACCATGTTCGCGTCACCGCGTCAGACGGGCTTGATGTGAAGTTCAACAATACGCGCGAGTTCCCGATCAAGGCTGCTGGGCAATTGCCGACCGGTTTTGAGATGGCGAGCCTCTACAATTCGCGCTTCCAGCCGCGCGGTCTTCAGATGGCTCTGTTCGGCGCGACCGATGCCTTGCGAGCGATGGGCATCGAATGGGACACCGTGCTCGAACACATCAACCCGGATGAGGTCGGCGTCTATTCGTCGAGTGGCTTCGGCCAGATGGACAAAGAAGGCTATGGCGGAATGCACCAGGCGCGCCTCAAAGGCGAGCGGGTGACCACCAAAGCTCTGGTGATGGGCATCAACTCGATGCCGACCGACTTTATCAACGCCTATGTCCTGTCAAATGTCGGGATTGCCAGTAGCTCGGTTGCGGCCTGTGCGACCTTCCTCTCGAACTTGCGCCATGCTGTGTCTGACCTGCAAGCGGGGAAAATTCGGGTTGCTATGGTCGGTAATAGCGAAGCCCCGATTGGCCCTGAATTGATGGACGGGTTCGGCACAATGGGCGCGCTCGCCAGCGACGATAATATGATCCGGACTTATGGCACGGACGAGATCGACTATCGCCGTGCCAGCCGTCCGTTTGGCAAGAATTGCGGCTTCACCATCGGCGAGTCGAGCCAGTATTTCATTCTGATGGATGATGCGCTTGCCATGGAACTCGGCGCGCCGTGTCTTGGCGCAATCACGGATGTCTTCATCGATGCGGACGGCACCAAGAAATCGATCACGGCGCCGGGGCCCGGCAATCATATTAGCATGGCAAAGGCCGTCGCGGCCGCGTCAGCTGTGGTGGGCAAAGACACGATGCGCGACAAGAGCATGGTCCTCGCCCATGGCTCTAGCACGCCGCAAAACCGGGTCTCGGAATCTCAGATTTTTGACCAAGTGGCCGAAGCGTTTGGCATTAATGACTGGCCCGTCGTCGCGGTGAAAGCCTATCTCGGCCATACAATCGCGCCCGCCAGCGGTGACCAGCTTGCGGCAGCACTGGGCTGTTTCAAGTATGGCGTGCTGCCCGGCATCAAGACCATCGATGGGGTCGCCGATGATGTCCATCAAGAGCGCCTAAGCCTTGGGCCAGACCACCAGTCGCGCGCGCCAGAAGATGTCGAGGTCGCGATCCTCAACTCAAAAGGATTTGGCGGGAACAATGCCTCCGCCGTGGTGCTCTCGCCCACGCGAACCGAGGCGATGCTCGAAAAGCGCTATGGCGAGGCAGCGATGAGAGCTTATCTCGACAAACGCGAAACGAGCGTCACCGCGTCGAGCGCCTATATCGCAAAAGCCGATTGCGGTGAGTATGCGCCAATCTATCGGTTCGGTGAGGATCAGATCCAGGAAGCCGATATCGAAATCAGCGAAAGCGCGGTTAAAATCCGCGGCTTAGCGAATGCGATCGCCTTGCCGACCGAGAACCCCTTCGCGGATATGACAGAGTAGAACCTCCCTCTACGGAAGGGCCATCCTCAAATTGACAGCACCACAGCCCAGCCGCAAGTTGGCAAAAAAGCGGGAGGTTGCGCATGCGCCATTTACATTCATTGCTGCTCGCGGGTGTCGTGCTTGCTGGTTGCAACTCAGGATCAGATGACGTCACCATTGAGGCTGAAGCGCCGTCAGAGGCCGCCCCGAAAGCGGTCTTGGAAACCATCGCGACCGGCGCAAATATTTCCGGCGCGAACGGTATTCACTTCGGGCCAGATGGCTTGCTCTATGTCACATCAGTGATCGGCTCTGATCTGACAGTCATTGATCCCGAGACGGGCGAAAAGGTTCGTCGCTTTACCGCCGAGGATGGTGTGTTCGGCCCCGACGATGTCGCTTTTGCACCGGATGGGTCATACTATTGGACATCAATCCTGACCGGCCAGGTGGCAGGCTTTACGCCGGAAGGCGAGAAAGTGGTTGCGGCGCAAATCCCGCCCGGCGCAAATCCGATTACGTTTTCAGATGATGGCCGCCTGTTTGTCTCGCAATGCTTCCTTGGAACGAACCTCTATGAGCTCGACCCGACAGGCGAGGGCGCGCCGCGCCTGATCGCGGATGATCTCGGGCCGGGCTGCGGCCTCAATGGGATGGATTGGGGGCCGGATGGGCGTCTCTACGGCCCGCGCTGGTTTGCAGGCGAGGTGGTTAGTTTCGATGTCGATACCGGCGAGCGACGGACGGAGGCGACCGGGTTCACGGTTCCCGCGGCGATCAAGTTCGATAGTGAGGGGACCTTGCACGTGCTCGATACCGGCACAGGCGAGGTGGTGCGCATGGGCGAAAGCGGGCGCGAGGTGATCGGTACTTTGACGCCGGGCCTCGATAATTTCGCTTTTGATAGCTCGGACACGATCTTCGTCTCCAGCTATACCGATGGCTTTATCAAGCGTCAGAATGAAGACGGAACGTTCACCGATCTCCAACCCGGCGGCATGTCTCACCCGGGCGGGGTGACCGTCATCGGCGATACGGTTTGGGTGGCCGACGTGCACGCCTTGCGCGGCTTTGATCGCGAGACCGGTGAGGAGATTATCACGCAGCGAAATGTGGTCGGCGTCGGCGAGCTTGGCGGCTCGCTCAATGTCGCGCGCGATGGCGACAATCTGATCCTCAGCTCATGGTTTGATTCTGACGTTCGGATCTGGGACCCGGCTACGCAGACCCGTTTGCGGCACATTCCAAACCTCGCCGGACCTGCGTCTGCGATGCGCTATCGAGGGGAGCTCGCCATTGCAGAGCACTTGAAAGGGGCGGTCACCTTGTTCGGTGAAGACGAAACCACGGTTCTCGCAGATGATTTGACGGCCCCGACCGCTTTGATCGTCGATGGTGAGGATCTTTATGTGAGTGATCGCAGCGCAGGCCAGATCCTGAAGATTGCCAGCGCTGGAGAAGCTTTGGAAGCGCCTGAGGTTGTGGTCAGCGATCTCGCCAACCCTGAAGGCTTCGTGGTGACCGAAGACGGCTTTGTGGTGGTCGAGGCTGAGGCGTCCCGCCTCCTGCATGTGACCCGCGAAGGCGAACGCCGCGCGATTGCCTCTTTCCCGGCTGGAACACCTGGCTTGCCAGGCCTACCGCCGTCGCAAATCTTCAACGGCGTCGCCATGGATGAGGACGGCAATCTGTTCGTCACCGGCGAACATGACCGCGTGCTCTATCGCGTGAAGGCGCCTTGGTAGTCATTTCGAGAAGCTGGCGCACCTAAGAGGATTCGAACCTCTGACCTCTGCCTTCGGAGGGCAGCGCTCTATCCAGCTGAGCTATAGGTGCTTCTACGCGCCTCATACGCCAAGCCGGGAGGCGATGCAATTGCAAGAATCCGCGTAACGAGGTTGAAAGCAGCCGTGTGATACGCACATACAGACCGACCAGCGAGGAATGAAAATGAACAGATTGCGATTGGGCGTCAGCGGCGCCGTTCTTGGGCTTGCTCTGACGCTGTCGGCGTGCGGCGGTGATCAGCCTGCGCCTGCGGTCGATGCGGACACAGTTGAAGCGGGTGAAGCCGCTGAAGCGCCGAAGCGGGTTTCGAAAGAAGAGATCCTGGAACGGTTTGAAGGCACGCTCGAGACGGCGCTTTCAACAAGCGGGCCAGGCGCACCAGCGATGTGGACGCTGTCGGACGAAGACACAACAATCAATATTTTCGGAACCGTGCACTTGCTGCGGCCAGATCTGGAATGGCGAACCGAGGCCTTAGACCAGGCGATTACAGACGCCGATACAATCGTCTTCGAAGTCGATATGAGCAGCGAAGCGGCGCAGCGCGCAATCGCCACCGACTTCCTTGCGCGCGGCATGTATCAAGATGGCCGGACCTTGAAGGAAGTTTTGAACGACGAAGATGAAGCGGTCATCTCAGCCGCCTTTGATTCGATTGGTGTGCCGCTGGATGCGATGAACACGTTTGAGCCCTGGATGGCTTCGGTCAATCTGGGCGTGATGAAACTGGTCAATGATGGCTATGATCCAAATTCCGGTGTCGAGACTGTGATTGAGGCTGAAGGCACGGCAGCGGGCAAGTCGTTCGCTTATCTGGAAACGATCTCACAGCAAGCCGATGCGTTCGATCTGCTCAGCGAAGGCGATCAGATCCAGATGCTGTATGAATCAGCGCTCTTGCTCGATGACACACCGCGCATGCTCGATCTTCTGGTGGAAGAATGGGCGGATGGAGATGTCGCCGGGATCGGTGCGTTGATGGCGGATCCCGAAGGCTATGGCTTTACCGATGAGGCTTATGAGCGTCTGCTGGTGACCCGCAATGAAGCTTGGGTCCCGGTCATTGAAGCGATGCTCGAGGAACCGGGCTCCGTCCTGATCGCCGCTGGGGCAGGACACTTCGCTGGACCAGATAGCGTGATCACCATGCTGCGCGACAAAGGTTATGAGATCGAAGGGCCTTAAGGCTCGTTGCCGTCCCAATCGACGATCCAGTCTTCAATTTGCTCAACATCATCTGGGTCGAACAGAGTGTCTTCACTCAAGGTTCGGCCCATAATCGATTCGCCGCGGCGATGGATCAGATCCGGATCACCGCTGATCAGATGATGCCATTCAGGGAGCGGCTTGCCTTCGTGAACGAGCCGATACGAGCAGGAGGCGGGCATCCAACGCAGCTCGGAAACATCTTTCGGAGTCAGGATCACACAGTCTGGCACATGCTGTTTGCGGTTCGGGTAATCGCTGCAATGACAGGTCTCGGCGTCGAGCAGTTTACAATGCAGGCGGGTCATCGCGATCTCGCCCGTGTCTTCGTCTTCGAGTTTGATCAAACAACATTTCGCGCAGCCGTCACAGAGCGATTCCCACTCTTGCGGCGTCAGGTCCTCAAGTGATTTCGACTCCCAAAACGGTTTGTCTGGATCAGCCATTTGAGGGGCCATCTCCGATCAACCAAATGAACGGAATGATCTCGGTGCGCTCAAACAATCCGGCTTTGGCGTAAGGATCTTCCGCAGCCCAGCTTTTCGCCTCATCGAGCGCTTCAAACTCAATGACGAACGTGGATCCAACCATGGTTTCACCGTCATCAGAGAGGACAGGACCAGCCATCGCGATTTTGTGTCGATACTGACCAGCCCACTCCAAATGTGCCTGCCGGGTCGCTTGCCTTAAGTCAGAGTGATTGGCTTTGTCGCGAGCGTTTATGAGGAAAAGCGGCATAATCTATTCTCCTTTATAGGGGCGCGCGAGCAGGCGTGTGATCGCATCTTTTACGGTTGTCCGTTCACTGAGTATGGCATCCACCGCTTCGCAGATAGGCATTTCAACAGCATGCTTCTGTGCGAGTGCAATCAGGGCAGGGGCTGTCGCGACGCCTTCGGTGACCGAGTTGCGCGCCGCGAGGATATCCTGCGCGGACTGACCTTGGCCAAGCGCCAAGCCGAAACTCATATTGCGCGATTGTGGCGAAGAGCAGGTCAAGACCAGATCGCCGAGCCCACACAATCCTGCCAGCGTTTCGGCGCGGCCGCCCATCGCGGTGCCTAGCCGGGTCATCTCGGCAAAGCCGCGCGCGATGAGCGCTGCGTGGGCTGAGCGTCCAAGCTGCAAGCCCTCGACAATCCCGCAGGCGATGGCGAGGACGTTTTTGACCGCGCCGCCAATCTCAGCGCCGATGAGATCGTTTGACCAATAGGGGCGAAAGCCGGGTTGCCCGATGGCTTCCATCAGAGCTTTGCCAATCGCTTCGTCTTCACAGGCGAGTGTGACCGCGGTGGGAAGCCCGCGTGAAACATCCGCCGCGAAGCTTGGGCCGGACAAGACGGCTGGAATCGCGCTCGGGATGGTCTCTTTCAGAACATCCGTCATCAGGCTGAGGCTGTCGCGTTCGATGCCTTTGGCGCACAAAAGGATGGCTGTGCCGGGCCGGATCATGTCCGCGAGCTGTGCAAACACGGAGCGCGCGAATTGAGCCGGGACAACCGCCAGGATGGCGTCGCAATCGGCCAGGGTTTTCAAATCCGTACTTGCCTGCATCTTCGGCAAATCAATGTCGCGCAGGTAGGTCGGGTTGCCTTGGCCAGCGCTCAGAGCGTCGGCGACCTCTGCTTCGAGTGCCCAAACGGGAATGTCCGTCGAGGCGTCTGAGGCCTTTTGATATAGAGACGCTGCGAGCGCTGTGCCCCATGCGCCGGCGCCAAGAACGCCAATTTTGGTGAATTCAGTCACACTTCTTCTCACAACTGCGTGCGAAATTGAACAATTTGTTGATCATTCACACTTTTCCTATATTCTAATCTCATGAACGATAAACTCGACACTCGTGAGCAGATTCTCCATGCCGCTATGGAGCGTATCATGCACTATGGCTACGCCAAGACCACAATGGCTGAAATCGCTCGCGATTGTGGAATGTCTGCTGGCAACATCTATCGATTCTTCGCGTCGAAGATAGATATTGCTGAAGCGATGGCGCGTAAGCTGAATATGGAAATCAATGCGCAGAACGCCGCTTTGGTGCGTCGGAAGATGCCCGCTCCGGAGAAGATGCGGGTCTTTCACCACACGGCCATGACCGCTACCTTCGAGAAGCTTGATAAGGATGCAAAAGTTCTTGAAGTTGCGGAAGTATTGTCCAGCGAGCGCCCCACCTTCGCGAACGAAGAGATGGCGCAAGAGCGCGTTTATTTGGTGCAAATTCTGGAGCAAGGCATTGCTGAAGGCACTTTCGCACCGATGGAAAATCCGAACTTCGTCGCCGAAATGATGCAGTCAGCGACCATGAAATTCCGGTATCCGCAGCTTTGGTCACGGCTGACTCTGCCGAAACTTGAACGTGAATTGGACGGGGTCATGGACCTCCTCCTCGCTGCGTTGAGCGTTCCGATCAAAATACACGAGAAATTGAACGCTGAATAATTTTCAAATTATTCATTGAATTTCAAAATAGCGTCCCTATCTGATGTTCACGGACGGCGAATGGTCGCTGTTCGAAACGCAAAGAAGGACAAATCCCATGCGTGTTTCCTCCCCAATCGAAGCTCGGACGAGCTTCATCGCTTCAGCCGTCTCTCTTCCGCTCGCCGTTTTCGGTGCGGCCCTCACTCTCGGGCTTTTCGGAACAGTTGTATGAGCTTGATCTAGTGCCCGGTCTGTTTCCCTCACAGGCCGGGCCGCGATCAATCCCAATCCCGCTTTATTCGACCGTCACCGACTTCGCGAGATTTCGCGGTTGGTCGACATCCGTGCCTTTCTCGACGGCAATATGATAGGCCAGCAGTTGAACCGGCACAGCATATAGGATCGGCGCAACAAAGGGATGGCAGGCTGGCACTTCAACACTGTGAGCCGGTGTATCTCCAGCTTCCTTGACGCCCTCTGCATCGCTGATCAGCAAGACATTTCCGCGCCGCGCCGCGACCTCTTGTAAGTTCGACAGTGACTTATCGAACAGTGCATCAAATGGCGCGACGAACACCACCGGTGTCTCTTCGTCAATCAATGCAATCGGCCCATGCTTGAGCTCACCGCTCGCATAGCCTTCGGCGTGAATATAACTAATTTCTTTCAGCTTCAGTGCGCCTTCGAGGGCGATCGGGTAGTGCACGCCGCGACCCAAATAGATCACATCCCGGGCTTTTGAGAGATCCCGCGCGAGCCCCGCGATCGGTGAGTCCAGTGCGAAGCTTTCAGAGATCAATCGCGGGATGCCGCTTAGCGCATCAACCAGTTCAACTTCTTTTGCGCGATCGATATGGCCACGCGCTTTTCCGGCAGCAATCGCTGCGGCCGCCAGCGCGCAAAGCTGCGCGGTGAAGGCTTTTGTCGAGGCAACGCCAATCTCCGGCCCGGCGAGGGTCGGCAAGACCAAGTCTACTTCGCGGGCAATCGTCGAGGTCGGTACGTTGACCACGGCCGCTGTCTTGAGGCCGGCCTCTTTGCAATAGCGCAGCGCCGCAAGCGTATCGGCGGTCTCGCCTGATTGGCTCACGAATAGTGCCAAGCCGGCCTGTTTCGGCAGCGCCGGTTGGCGGTAGCGAAACTCTGAGGCGATATCGGTTTTTACCGGCAGTCCGGCAATTTGCTCAAACCAGTATTCGGCAACGCAGGTCGCATAATAGGCGGTCCCACAGGCGACCATGTGCAGGTGCGTGACGCTCGCCCAGTCAATCGCTGACTCGTCCCCTGGAAGTTCGATCGCTTGATCAAGCGCATTCACATATGCGCCGATTGTGCGGGCGGTGCTGTCGGGTTGCTCGAAGATTTCCTTCTGCATGAAGTGGCGGTAATTGCCTTTTTCAACGGCCGCGCTCGCAGCTTGGACCATCGTTTCTGGGCGATTGACCGAAGCGCCAGTCTCATCAAAAATTTCGTATGAGGTATGGCGCAAGACGCACCAATCGCCTTCTTCAAGATAGACAACGCGATTGGTGAACGGGGCAACGGCCAGGGCGTCAGAGCCCAGGAACATTTCATTGTCTCCAACACCAATCACAAGCGGAGAACCTTTGCGGGCGCCGATCATCAGATCATCATGACCTTCCACGATAATCCCGAGCGCAAATGCGCCCTCAAGGTCTGCGAGCGATGCTTTGACCGCAGAGATCGGATCGGCGCCGGTTTCGAGATTGGAGGTGATCAGATGCGCGATGGTTTCGGAGTCGGTCTCGGTTTCGAAAACATGCCCTTTTTGCTCAAGCGTTTCCCTGAGGTGTCGGAAGTTTTCGATGATGCCATTGTGGACGAGTGCGACCGATCCTGACACGTGCGGGTGGGCATTCTGCGTGTTGGCCGCGCCGTGCGTCGCCCAGCGTGTGTGACCAATCCCAACCGAACCTGGGATAGGAGTCTCATTCAAGAGGGATTGGAGATTGCTGAGCTTACCTGCGGCGCGGCGGCGATCCAGTTTGCCCTCATGCAAAGTGGCGACACCCGCACTGTCATAGCCGCGATATTCAAGGCGTCTAAGCGCCTCCATCGCGCGTTCGGCGGCTGCGCCTTGTTGGCTTACTATACCAATGATCCCGCACATTGAATTCTACCCCGCGATTGCTGTGTGATCTCGCACCGTCCCTAATCCGACGCCGATGATTCTGTCACTGCAAATACTATTCCCGAATGTGTCGAAGAAACGAACGCATAAAGGTAAAAAGGGGACCCGTTAGGATCCCCTTATCAAATACAAAATGAACGGTAGAAAGTCGGCGGTTAGGAGCCGCTTACACCCGTGTTTGCAGCGCGGCAGCAGCGCACTTGCATTTCGAGCACCTGGCTGTTGAAGCGGCACTGCTCATTGTTCAGCTCGCGCAGGAATGACAGGCCGCCCGCACGGTGCGTGTAGCGTGTTTGGACACAGCCCATAACCGTGTAACCAGGCTCACATGTGCCGGTTGTTGACTGCTGGACCGTGGTTGTTTTGCAATCCAGGTCTTTCTCAGACAGATGATTGGCGAGCGCATAGGCCTGATCGGCGCGGCTCTGGGCGGCGTCCGCAGACGATTGCGCAGCAGCCGCAGCTGACATGGCGCTATCAGAGATCTGACGGGCTTCGCGCAGGCTCATATTGGTTTCAGCAAGTGCAGTCGCATTGCCATCAATTTCAACCTTAAGACGGCAGACTTCTTCTGACGCGCGATCTGGGTTGGCGCAGTATTCTGCGATGGTCATATCGGATGGAAGGCCAGTAGCGCATCCAGCGAGTGTGGCTGCAAGCATGCTGCCAACTAGGAGTGATTTTAAACGCATTTTGCGTGTCCTCTCTTTTCCCCAACAGCGCCTAATATGCAGATGCTGTGCCACCAGGATTTGTATCCTAACTTGGAAACTTAAACCAAATTGTGGCATGGCGCATGTAAGGAGTGCAAAGAAGCGCTCAGAACGGGACGAAGCAAGGAATTACCGCACTATGACACGCAAATACTTCGGAACCGACGGAATCCGTGGCACGGCGAACACACCTCCGATGACGCCGGAGATTGCAATGCGTTTAGGAATGGCAGCGGGAAAGTATTTTCGGACCACCAGTCCTCGCCGTCACAGCGTTGTCATTGGTAAGGATACCAGGCTTTCTGGCTATATGATTGAGCCAGCTCTCGTGGCTGGATTCACATCGGTAGGCATGGATGTGACTCTGTTTGGACCGCTTCCAACGCCGGGCGTTGCGATGATGACCCGATCTTTGCGGGCAGATCTCGGGGTTATGATCTCGGCGAGCCATAACAGTTTTGAAGACAATGGAATCAAGCTGTTTGGCCCAAACGGGTACAAACTCTCCGACGAAATCGAGCTCGAGATTGAGAGCCGAATGGATAAGGCGCTCGATGATAAGCTCGCCGCGCCAAATGAGCTTGGACGCACCAAACGGGTTGATGACGCGCAGGCCCGTTATGTTGAGATCGTGAAAGCCAGCTTCCCGCGGCGTATGAACTTGAAGGGGCTTCGCATTTGCATCGATTGCGCGAACGGCGCCGCTTATAAAGTTGCGCCGGCGGCATTGTATGAGCTCGGCGCAGAAGTGTTCAAAATCGGCGTGGAACCGAACGGCTTCAATATCAATCTTGAGGTTGGTTCCACCGATACAAGAGCGCTTAAGGAAGCGGTGCAAACCTATCGCGCAGATATCGGAATTGCACTCGACGGCGATGCAGATCGCTGCATCATTATCGACGAAAAGGGCAATGAGGTCGATGGCGACCAATTGATCGGTTTGATCGCCGGTCATTGGAAAGCGCGGGGAGATCTGTCCCAGCCTGGCGTCGTCACCACCGTGATGTCCAATCTCGGTCTTGAGCAACATCTGCAAAGCCTGGGGCTAGCGCTTGAGCGCACGAAAGTGGGCGATCGCTATGTCGTTGAGCGGATGCGCGAAGGCGGCTTCAATCTCGGCGGTGAGCAGTCCGGCCATATCGTGATGTCTGACTATTCAACCACCGGGGATGGCTTGATGGCCGCGCTGCAAGTGCTGGCGGTGATGGTGGAGAAAGAGAAACCCCTTTCCGAGATCGCACATGTGTTTGATCCGGTGCCGCAAAAGCTGGTCAATGTCCGCTTTAAGTCGGGCGCGCCGCTCGAGGTGGAGTCGGTTCAGGCTGCGATCGAAGCGGCTGAGAAGAAGCTTGGCAAAAAAGGGCGATTGGTCATTCGAAAATCCGGAACTGAGCCTCTGATCCGAGTCATGGCTGAAGCGACCGATGCGAAGCTGATGGACGCGGCTGTTGAATCTGTGGCCGACGCCGTGCGCGCGGTCAGCTAAGTCCTTCAATCGCGGCCAGACCGCCGACACTCGCAACGCGGATCGCATTTCCCGCCTTCACCCCGCCAAGGGCGTAGAGGGGCAGGGCGCTTTCACGGCACTGTTGTGCGAAGGAAAGCGCGCCCATGGGGCGCCCTGCGCTCGGGCTGCTTGAGGAAAACACGGTCGAAACCAGGGCGGCATCGACGCCCATGCGCGCTGCCTTGCTGATGGCGGACCTTGAATGCGCGCTCGCCGTTTGCAGCGCAAATCGCGTCCGCCATTTCGGAGCGTGGTGAGCTAGCGCTTCTGGCCAATGCACGCCGTCGGCCCCGACGTCCGCGGCGAGCTGTGGATCTGCTGCGATCAGAACGCGAAGCCCTTTGCGTCTGCATAGCATGGCAAGCTGCGCGGCGATCTCGCACCGATCCTCAGCGCCAAAATGCCGATAGAGAACGCCGCTGCCGGCCGGCAGGTGCGCTGCCACAGAGACCGGGTCAGGGGTTCGTTTGGGGTCCGTCAGGAACAGAAGCGGTGGGAGGTGGCTCGGGAAATGCGATTCCACGCGCCGGATTGCGATACGCCACTTGCGAGCGGAGACGGCTTGGTGTTTCAACCCCATGATGACCGAAGATACACAGACGCCGACCATAAGCGAAGCCCGCACACGCATCCTTTCAGAGATTGGCGGCGATGTGACCTTGGTGGCCGCTTCCAAGCGTCAGCCGGAAGAGCGGATTGAAGCGGCGCTGGAGGCCGGGCAGCGCGTGTTCGGCGAGAACCGCGTGCAAGAGGCGCAAAGCCGGTGGGCGAGCCGCCGCGCGAACTGTTCCGATCTGCAATTGCGTCTGATCGGACCGCTGCAGTCCAATAAAGCCGAAGATGCCGTACAATTGTTTGATGTGATTGAGACGCTCGACCGGGAAAAGCTGCTCAAGGCGCTGATTAAGGCGGTTGAGAAAACCGGCGTGGCAGCGCCTGACCTGCTTATTCAGGTGAACACAGGCGACGAGCCGCAAAAGGGCGGGGTGAGCGTTGATGGTCTGGCGGCGCTTTTGGCGGCCGCGCAGGAAACCTATCCAGGGCAGGTGAGCGGCTTGATGTGTATCCCGCCCGCCGATGAGCCTGCCGCGCCGCATTTTGCGCTCCTAAAAAAGCTAGCAGATCAGCATCAGCTGAAGACGGTAAGCATGGGCATGAGCGGGGATTATGCGCTCGCTGCTCGGCTCGGCGCGACGCATGTCAGGGTCGGAACCGCCTTCTTTGGCGCCCGCGACTACTGATCGGCATATTTTGCAATCAGCGCATCCAAATGGGTTGTCACCGCGCGCATCATCAAATCCCGCCAGGCTGTGTCTGGAATGAGTTCAGTCGCTTCATGATCCTGCAGGCTGACATAGCCGTGCGAGAGGGCCCATAACTGTAAAGCGGCTTCCCGTTTTTCGCGTTCCGACAGCGTATCGGGCAGGGCGCGAGATACGAAATAAGTCAGCCGATTGAAGGCCTCTTCACCGACTGCGATCGCTGCTGAGGAGGGCGTGTAGTTCGGATCGCCCCGGCCGAAGATCAGTTCATAATGACCGCGATGTTCGGTGGCGAGATCGATATAGTTCGACAGCCCCTGCAAAACCGCTGCGCGCGGCGCCAGGTTTTCGTCCTCGACCTGGACTGCCGACATCACCATTTGGAAGCCCTCTATATAGAGCGCATCCAAAATCCCCTGTTTGCCATTGAAGTGATTGTAGATCCCGATGGTCGACAGGCCGGCGCGTTTCGAGATTGCGCGCACACTCAACGCACCTGCACCTGCGGTTGCAAAGAGCTCTGAAGCTGCTGTTAGGATTTTCGCCTTACTTTCAATCACGAGTATAATTCACTTGACCTTTAATAACAGTGTTATTAGCAAACAATAACACTGTTATCAAGATCTATATTGTTTGGAGGAGGCGGCGATGGCTGCGGAGAAGTTTGAGGTTGATTATCTAATCGTGGGCGCGGGTGCGATGGGCATGGCGTTTGCGGATATCATCCTGTCCGAAAGCGATAAGACCGTCCTGATCGTTGATATGCACCACAAGCCGGGCGGGCACTGGAATGACGCTTACCCCTATGTGACGCTGCACCAACCGTCGGCCTATTATGGGGTGAGCTCGAAAGAGCTGTCCAAGGGCACGATCGACTCAACCGGCTTGAACAAAGGCTTGCAAGACCTCGCCACGGGCCCAGAGATCATGGCCTATTTTGACGAAGTGATGCGCTACCAATTCTTGCCGAGTGGACGGGTCACCTACCTTCCAATGTGCAAGTATGAAGGCGACGGCAAAATCTCCGCCCTGACGTCTGATAAGACTTATGAAGTCGTGGCTCGGGAGAAGATTGTCGACTCGACTTGGCTGAAGACCACTGTGCCTTCAACGCACACGCCAAACTTTGAAGTCGCTGACGGGGTCAAAATGATGCCGCTCAACGACCTACCAAAAGTGATGGAGCAACCGTCGCGTTATGTGATCGTCGGTGGCGGAAAGACCGGGATTGACGCGGTGGTATGGTTGCTCGAAAACCATGTCGATCCAGACCAAATTCACTGGGTGCGGCCGCGCGATGCCTGGTTGATGCGCCGCGAGACAACCCAGCCAGATCCACGCTTTTTCGAGGCCACGATGGGCGCACAAGCGGCGCAAATGGAAGCGATTGCATCGTCGACCTCGATCGATGATATGTTCGATCGGATCGAGAAAGCAGGCATCTTCGTGCGCATCGATGAGTCCGTTCGCCCGACAATGTTCCACGGCGCGACCATTTCCGATCCGGAGCTGGCCGAGCTTCGCAAGATCAAAAACGTTATTCGCAAGGGCCGGATCCAGCGCATTGAGCCGGATCAGATCATCATGGACGAAGGCACGCTGCCGAGCGATCCGGACACTTTGTTTGTCGATTGCTCCGCCTGCGCGGTTGGCAATGCTGAAGAAACAACGATTTTTGCTGGCGACACGATCCGCCTGCAAACGGTGAGAACCGTACAGCCCGTCTTCAGCGCTGCTTTCATCGCGCATATCGAGCTGACCCGCGATACTGAGGAAGAGAAAAATCGACTCTGCCAGGTCGTGCCGCTGCCGAACCACGCCACCGATTGGGTGCGCATGCAGAACGCGTTCATGATGAACCAATTCAATTGGTCGCAGGAAAAAGACTTGCGCAAATGGCTGCGTGAGAACCGCCTGGACGGATATTCGGAGCTCGTCTCGGGCATTCAAGAGCACGAAACGGAAAAGCTCGCCATCATGAACCGGCTGCGTGAAAACTCTGTGCCATCCGTGATGAAGCTTCAGGGCTATATGGCAGAGCTCGCCTAAGGCTCGTCCGGCTCACTCCGGTCCACGACATATTAGCCCTTGCGTGGGTTGAACCCGATCATATTCGCGGGTGGATGCTCAGCCGCGTCCACGGCGTCGTCATAGGTCTGGTAGGGCCCATGCTCACCGCTTTGGGTGACAAGATAGAAGCTCCCGAATTCAGGGCGCTCAGGTGAGAACTCAGTCAGCTGAAACATTTGCAGCCTCCTTACGAAGCCCGCCCCGCATTAAGGGATCGGTGATTCGTGTGGCGGGAATGTGTCGAGCCGCATCTTGACCCCGGTCAGAACTTCACTACCTACTATTCGTAAGTTACGATTGGTAGGTTATGTCAGTTGCATCCAAGACCCCCTCTGCGCGTCCGAAGCGCTTGAGCAAGGCGGACCGCCGGCGCCAGCTTTTGGATGTTGCCAGACAGCTTCTGGAATCCGGCGGTGCGGATGAACTGACCCTTGCGGTCCTGGCGGAGCGGGCAGGGGTGAGCAAACCCATCGCCTATGACCATTTTGAATCGCGCTCCGGCCTGCTCATCGCTTTGCTGGACGATACGAGCCAATACTATGCCTCAGATGCCGAAGCGAAGATCGCCCGCGCGCCCCAAACCGTGCCAGCGATCGCGCGCATCGTTGCGGCGGCCTATGTGCAATGTTCCTTAGATGCCGGTCCCGCCTTGATCGTGCTCGCCGCTGCGGTGGAGGCGAATGCAGAGGCCCGAGATGCTGGCCGCGCGGTGCAAAGCGATCATGCGGAGCGTTTTGCACGCGCCTTCGAAAGCGTGCTCGACGAGAACACAGATCAGCGCGCGCCGCTCTATAAGGCATTGGTCGCGGCCGCCAATTCGATCTGTGATGACCGCCATCAAAACAAGATTTCAACCGAGCAAGCGGTTGAGGCGCTGACCCATCTTCTGGTCACCAGCCTCAGTCCTTTTGCTAGAATCAGATAAAATAATCGGAGACGCAAATGATACTGGTGACTGGGGCGACAGGGAATGTCGGAAGCGAGATCGCGCGCCAACTGATCGCGCGAGACGTAGCGTTCCGCATATATGTGCGCGACGCTGAAAAGGCCGCCGCCATGATCGGATCAGACGGTTATGAAACCGCCCTCGGCGACTTCTCCGACGAGGCAGCGTTTGCGTCTGCCTTAGACGGTGTTGAGGCCGTCTACATGGTCACCAATCAAAGCGACGCGTTTAAAACAGATCTGCAGCGCATGGTGCAGCAAGTTCAGCAAGCTGGAGTGCAGCGGTTTGTCATGCTGTCGGCTGAAGGGGATCCTGAAAGCGAGATCTTCTTCGTTCGACGCACTGGCGAGTTGGAGGCCGTGGTGCGGGACACTGATCTCAACTGGACCTTCCTTCGCCCGGATTGGTTCATGCAGAATTTTGCCGGCTTTGTTGCCGCGGGTGCCGTGATGTTCCCGGACGGACCAGGGAAAACCAGTTTCGTTGATGTCCGAGATGTCGCCGAAATCGCGATCAAGGCATTGACTGAAACGGGGCATACGCACCGAACCTATCGGATCACCGGGCCGGATGCGATGACCTTTGCGCAAGCCGCGGCGCGGATCAGCGCTGCCCTCGGCCGGGACCTTCCCTTTATGGCGATCACGCCAGACCAAATGCGCGATGGATTGATCGCTCAAGGGGCTGAGCCTTGGTATGCAGAGATGAATGCCGAAATGACCTTTGCGGTGCGCATGGGCATGTCATTCAGCCCATCAAATGATGTTGAATTTTTGCTGGGCCGCAAACCGCGCGCTCTGGAAACTTACGTCTCAGATCACAAAGCAGGATGGGGATAGATCGGCAGTTTTGCCCCCGATCCAAGCCTGGGGTTTCGCCTGGTTTACGCGGATAAAACGGTGGTGAAGCCGTCTCCTTCCTGACCCAATTCAGGAAAATGTGATCGCTCGAATTCGGTAGTTGAGTTGGAGATTTCGACTTTTTTTGAGAAAAATGCCGTCTGCAAGCGGAGGGCGGTTGATGAATTTACTCAACTCAATGATGGCGCGTTTCGTCAAAGTGGGGACCTTGATCATCATTGATGCTGACGGTGTGCAGCATCAGCACGGGACTGGCGAAGAGCCGAAATCGACCGTCAGGCTCAAGGACAAAAAGCTGTATCGCAAGCTCTTCCTCAACCCGGAGCTGCATGCCGGCGAAGCCTATATGGATGGCAGTCTGGTGATCGAAGACGGCAACATTCGCGACCTACTTAAAATCTTCGCGCTCAACCGATCCGGCCTGCGCGGTCACCCGGTACAAAAGATATTGAAGGCGTGGCTGAAACGCATCCGGAAATGGCACCAACGAAACCCAGCGGCGGCGTCGCGAAAAAATGTGCAGCACCACTACGATCTCTCGAATGAGTTCTACAAACTCTTCCTTGATGAGAACATGCAGTATTCCTGCGGGTACTGGCCGACTGAAGACATTTCCCTGGAGAAGGCCCAACGGCTGAAAATGGCGCACATCGCCGCCAAACTAAATCTCAAACCTGGGATGCGTGTGCTCGACATTGGGTGCGGATGGGGCGGGCTCTCGATCTATATCGCCCAGAATTTCGACTGCGAAGTTGTCGGCGTTACGCTTTCAGATGAGCAATTGGCGCTTGGCCAGGCTCGCGTCAAAGCCGCCGGTTTGGAAGACAAGGTTTCGCTGCGCTTGCAGGATTATCGCCATGTTCAGGAAACGTTTGATGCAATCGTCTCTGTCGGCATGTTCGAACATGTTGGGGTCGCGCATTATGAAGAATACTTCTCGGCCATTCGCGATCGATTGACCGATGATGGTTGCGCGCTCGTGCATTCGATTGGGCGCAAAGGCGGGCCTGGCACAACCGGGGCCTGGATCAGGAAATACATCTTCCCGGGCGGGTACTCTCCAGCCCTGTCCGAAACCTTTGCTGAGATTGAGAAGTCAGGGCTTTGGGTCACTGATTGTGAGATCCTCCGCCTGCATTATGCGCACACTCTGCGTGAGTGGGACAAGCGCTTTCAAGCCAATCGCGATAAGGTCGCCGAAATGTTTGACGAGGCGTTTTGCCGGATGTGGGAGTTTTATCTGATCGTCTCGGAATTCTCATTCCGGCATGGCAAGCATATGAACTTTCAGATCCAGCTCAGCAAAACCGTCGGCGCGCTGCCGCTGTCTCGCAACTATATGATTGAGGCAGAGGAAAAGCTGAACTCTTGACGTGACAGGCTTTGAGGGCGGAGTTTCTCAAGGCCGCTAAGGATCGCGCTTTACATCACTGCCGAGTTTCGGGAGCGAGTAGCCGAAGATGATCGCCCCGCCTCGAATGGCGAGGGTTAAGAGCGCCGCCACGATGGCGGCGAGATCCATCGAAAAACCAATCTCGTTCAGAACCACAAAAACCGTCGCGCCTCCCAAGGCCGCGGTGGCATAGACTTCCTGTTTTAGAATGAGGGAAGGCTCCCCCAACAGAACGTCGCGAATGATGCCGCCAAATGTTGCGGTGACGGCGCCCATGAAGATTGCCACAATCGTTGGCGCGCCGGCCTCTAAAGCCGACTGCGCCCCGAGCACGGAAAAGACTGACAGTCCTGCGGCATCGGCCCAGATCAATGCCTTCTGCCGCGACCATAGGCGTTGATGCGTCGCGCTGGCGACAATCGCGCCGAAAATGCAGATCAGCACCGCGGTTTGATCATTGACCCACCAAACCGGTGAGGTGCCCAGCATGACATCGCGTATGGTTCCGCCACCGACGCCGGTGAAAAAGGCAATGATCAAAACGCTCAGAAAATCGAGCTGCTTGCGGATGGCCGTCAGAGCGCCCGAAACCGCAAACACAAACAGACCAAACACGTTCAGAACCGCGAAGACGTCTGAGATTTCCATACTGCACTCCTCCTAGGCGGCGGCTTATGAGACGAGAAGCACGTTGCCAAGACACGCGACACCGATCGCCGCCATCCGTTAGATCAAAATAAGAGTCAAAACACCGAAGCGACCAAAAATCGTGATTGCTGTGCCCTTGGAGCGAATGCCGCAGAATGCTTTGAGGAGGACGATTGTCATGTCTTTTTGGGGGCAGGAGGGGACGTTTGCCATAAGGCCCTCATCCTGAGCGAAGTCGAAGGATAAAGGGCCGAGCTTCCCTGGATCCCGCCTCGTCCTTCGACTTCGCCCAGGATGAGGCTGATAGGGTCCAATTAACTGCCAAAGTCCGCTCTGACGCCGTAATCGGGCATTTGCTCAGCGGCATAAATCACCTCAATCTGTTGCTGAACCAAAATTGGTTGATACGATCGGATCACGGAGGCAAATCGTGGCGCAATCAGATTCTCACTGGTTTTATGTTGCGAAATTCAAAAATCGAAAAAAGAAATCAATCAGGCCTGCGGGCATGGCAGGCGCGCTTATATTCATTGCCTGCATCTTAGGTTTTGTCGTCGGGGCGAGTATTACATCTCTAATCGTTTTACCTGCAATGAGGGCATTTGGTGTCCTGTCGATGATCTTATCATCTTCTGTTCTCATTTACGGAATTGGCTGGAAAACGGATAAAAATCGTCCTCCACAATGAACATTGCTCCGAGCTGAAGGTCCTTCAATTGGCGGTCGTAGATTCCGGGCAGTCAACTGCGATGGTCTAGCAACCGACATGTCTATCGCACGCTCAATACCATAGGCGTTTTGATTTTGCCCCATCTAAGCCGCTCAGGATGAGGAGCTGAAGATTGGTGAGTGGCACGCCAACTTGTGGATAAGAATAATAAGTTCTTGTTTTGTTCTTTTTCTTGTGATCCATAGGAGCGCATGAGAACGGGACAAAAATTATCGCCGAAAAGCAGGGTGGCGCGAGCGTCTGTGGCGGGTGTCCAAGAGCGCTTTCATCATCGCGGGCGCGGGGCGGTTTCGAACCAAACGGGGCGCTTTGAGCCCGAAACGCGGGAGGCCTTGGATGATGGTTGGGGCACAATCGAAGAAAGCGCGCCGCGGCTAGATACGACGCTGACAAAGGAAACGCCGCGCACGATTATCACGTTCAACAAGTCGCCGGACATTCATTTTGATCGGTCCATCAATCCTTATCGTGGTTGTGAGCATGGCTGCGTCTATTGCTTCGCGCGGCCAACGCATGCCTATCACGGCCTTTCGGCAGGTTTAGATTTTGAGAGCAAGCTGTTCTACAAGCCCGACGGACCAGATCTGCTTTTGAAAGAGCTCTCTCGCCCTGGGTATGTGCCTCGCCCGATTGCGCTTGGCGTCAACACTGATGCCTATCAACCGGTTGAACGCGAGCAAAAACTGACGCGCCGGTTTTTGCAGATTTTGAGCGATCACAATCATCCTGTGTCGCTGCTGACCAAGTCTGCATTGATCCAGCGGGACTTGGATCTGATCGCGCCGATGGCAGAGAAACAGCTTTGCCGGGTCGGCGTGTCGATCACAACGCTTGATCCAAAGCTTGCCCGCGCGATGGAGCCGCGCGCTGCGGCGCCGCGCAAACGCTATGAGACGGTGCGCGCGCTGAGCGAGGCGGGGGTTCCGGTCACGGTCATGGCCGCGCCGATTATTCCGACGCTGAATGAGCCCGAATTGGAAAGCCTGTTGGAAGCGGCAAAAGATCATGGGGCGGTTGGTGCGGGCTATGTGCTTCTACGCTTGCCGCATGAGCTAAAGGACATTTTCCATGAATGGCTGGCTCAGCATTACCCTGACCGCGCCGCGCGCGTGATCAATTTGCTGCGCGAGATGCGCGGCGGCAAAGACTATGATGCAGACTGGTTCGCACGGGGGGCTGGCCGGGGGGCGCACGCCAAGCTGATCGCGAACAGGTTCGTCCGCACGGCAAGACGTCTGGGACTCGCGCCCCAGCGCACGCCGTTGCGGACGGATCTTTTTCAACCGCCGGTGTTGCGCGGCGGGCAATATCGCATGGACCTGTAAGCCTATTCCGCCACGGCGGCGGCCAGTTTGTCTGCATTCGCCTGCTGCTCGGCGCGCGTCAGGCGGTAATTGCGCAGGATGATGGCGGCGAGGGCATATGATACGACCGGAACGCCGACAAAGACAAACATCAAGCCGCGGACGACCTCAGGGCTGTTCTCGCCAGAAGGATCAAATCCGACGATTGCACCGAGCAGGATATAAGGAA
>Ga0256829_1000512_pt1 | contig 38237 bp, 33 predicted proteins | sample 131447metaG_FD_185979 | JGI IMG/M metagenome (GOLD analysis project Ga0256829, IMG submission 185979) | Hydrothermal vent microbial communities from Lau Basin, Pacific Ocean - 131-447 | ecosystem: Environmental > Aquatic > Marine > Hydrothermal vents | place: Pacific Ocean: Lau Basin | collected... | reverse complement strand
GTAGGGCCCTGGAAGACTACCAGGTTGATAGGTCAGGTGTGTAAGCGTTGTGAGGCGTTGAGCTAACTGATACTAATTGCCCGTGAGGCTTGACCATATAACACCCAAACTGGTGTATAAACAGTTATGACATACGAACAGGCAGCCGCCGGTTCGCGAGAGAATCTCAACTCATGTATCCAACCTAATTTTTTCACTTTGGCACGCTTAAGCGATAAGACCGAAGAAGTGAAAAAGCCAGTTTGCTTGACGAAAATAGAGCTGTGGAACCACCTGAATCCATTCCGAACTCAGAAGTGAAACGCAGCATCGCCGATGGTAGTGTGGGGTCTCCCCATGTGAGAGTAGGTCATCGTCAAGCTCTTATTCGAAAGCCCCGGTAGCTGACGCTACCGGGGCTTTTTTCATTGCGAGCTTGCCGATGACCTACCTGCTGCGCAGGTTCAGGTCATGGTGCAGTTGGCTTCGCCGATCAAGCTCTTATCCAAAACCCCTGATCACTAACGTGGTTAGGGGTTTTTCTTGCCCGTAAGAAAGTTAACCGTGTAGGAGCGCTTCAGCCAGCTTGCCTGGCTATGCGCGATGCGGCGCTTCGACAGAAAAATGTAGGAGGGGATCCTATCCCTGAAAATCTCTGCGACCCACACGCCATCGGGAAGACGCTTCCCTCCTACAGCGTCGCGCAAGCGCGATGCGGTGCTTCGACAGAAAAATGTAGGAGGGGATCTTATCCCTGAAAATCTCTGCGACCCACACGCCATCGGGAAGACGCTTCCCTCCTACAGCGTCGCGCAAGCGCGATGCGGTGCTTCGACAGAAATATGTAGGAGGGGGATTCTATCCCCGACAACCGCTACCACCTTCACGCTGTCGCAAGGCACTTCCTTCCTGCAGAATCGCCTATGTTTCGTGTTTATTACGTGTGTCTATTTGAAAGTCAGTGTAACAATATTTAAGTTGTTGATATTTATTGATAATTATAAAAATGTCCCTTTTGAAATAACTCTCATCGTGTCATTATGGCTCGTAATGATGTAGGTTATTTACCGATCCTTGATTGGAAATTACCTGATAGGAGAACTAGATTTAAATTAATCTACAGTTGTTCAATAAATACAAAAATAGGTGAAGTATGCGTTTACAGGATGTAGGTCCAGTTTTCGTGATGTCAGGCTTGATACTTAGTGCATCTGTTTGTGCGCTTGAGCCTATGACTGATCGTGACCTCTCTGATGTATCAGGGCAGGCATTTATCACCATTGATACGAGTTCATACAATCAGGGTTCAGGAAACTGGTCTGGTGACTATGAGTTCACTAAGGTTAACCTTGGGATGGAGCTCGAGACCGTATTTAACATCGACGAGTTACGTGTCAGTCGTTTTGATCGTGATGCTTATGTCGATGGTACTGTGCCGGTAACAGACGACGACCGTAACATCATCCGCAATGCTGATGGTAGTGCTCAGGTTTACGATTCCGATATCATCATCAATAACTTTGCTCTTGGACGTGTCGATAATTACAACGACGCGGCTAATGCTGAATACGTTCCTTTCCTCGCTAAGAACCCCTACATTGAACTGGCTTACAAGATTGAGAACGGCGAGAAGCGCATCTCAGGTCTGCGAGTCGGTTTCGAAAAGGCTCAGGGCGATCTCTCGGGCGATCTTGTCTCTCTGACAGGTAAGATCGAAGGCGAGATTCGCGGTGACGCTGCGGTCGTTTATAACCAGAATTGTCCTGGGGCTGGCTTGTTCAACTGTACTGCACTTGCTTTAGCACAGGGTACCGAGATTTATACTCAGGTCGATCTTCTTGATGCTGCAACAGGCGACGGTGCAGATAGCCTGAATGTTGCGTACGTGAAGCGGGCTTCCTGGTTTGGTGTGCCGAATGGACGAAACTTTGATTCAGATGAAGGTGGTCTGATCGCGGCTCTGGTTCCGGCATTGACCAGGGCCGACGATTGCGAGGTCACCGGGACGCCGGGGTGTTTCCGAACCAGTATCTATGAGTCTATTTATATCGGCGATAAGGACGCTTCCTTTGAAGACGGTTCAGCCAGTGGTGTATTTATTTCGATGCAAACTGAATCTGTACCTTGGGAAGATCTGTCAGGTGTGCCCGGCACAGATAGGGTGCTTACAGACCAGGGCGCCTACCTGAATATCGCACGTTACCAATCTGGTAATGAGACTAAGTATCCCTTGTACCTGACGCTGGAAGAAGCGACTAATGGTACTCCAAGGGTGGCGACCTGTGTTGGCCGTATTAAGGGGTGTTAATGAGATGAAAAAATTATTAACACTATCCGCTGCCGCCATTATCGCTCATTCAGCGAATGCGGAGTTACAGGCGCTTGACGATGTAGAAATGTCTTCTCAGAGTGGGGCGGGCTTAGGCTTTGCACTCCAGGATTTTGTCTTCAGTACGGACGATGCCTCTCTCGCAGTCACGGGCATCGAGGACGGAACTGGTAATGAGGTCGGCATCAAGTGGGATCAGTTCTACATCATGGGAGAGGGCAGCCAGAACGGTGCTGTTAAAAAGCCTGTTGATATTGGTAGCTATCTTCACCCCTGGGTCGTGCGAAGTGTTCGTGGTAGTTCTGATTGGGATGGTGATCCGGCTGACTTCTATACCGGCGATGCACCTGCAATCGGCGATGACGTCGCAGCGTTGCAGATACTGACGGATGTTTATACTTCGGCCGCTCAGAATACGCGACAGTATGTGATGGATTGTATTTTTGCGAGTGCAGGTGATTGCGGACAGCGGGCTGCTATCAGACGCAGTGGAGCAGACATCGGCTCCCGCTTCACGCTCGATTTTGCCGATGGTACTAACCACGTCTGGAATATCGACATGCGGGGTGTATATCTCGACGGGTCTGGTTTTACTTTATGGTCTCGCCCAGATGATTCGGGTCAGTCAGAACTACTGGGACAATTGAACCTGTCTTTGTTGGCCGAGGAATTTCAGATTGATACATGCGGAGATGCATGTACCGGTACGGGATCTTTGTTACAGATTGACCAGCTTTATTTGGGCTTGAATCTGGGGTTTGGCGATATCCAGCCTCTGAAGTTCAGCGCTACTTCTGACGGTAATTTCGTACTTGAACTGAGTAAGCCCGATCCATCTTCCCGTGGTGTTGATTCAACGGATAGCGATGCCATGCTGGCTTTCTTCAATGAGTATTACGCTAACGCGCCGAAGAGCGATATTTATATTGGTGAAATTACCGTAGGTAATCGTACTGCTGGAGAGACTGTCGTAAACGGTTTCCGTGCTCAGTATCTCAAAGCGACCAGTATCGATCTCTGATCGATACTGGCGTCTCTCTTTTTTCGGATCTTCTTTTTCAGATCTGGCTCGTCGGGTCTGGTTCCTCAGATCTGATCCGCATCCGTCACTATGGTCACAGGGTAAACCTGAGACTTTTTAAGTTGCGGGTTCAGAGGTAGCATTTTTTCTCCAAGTTTATCGAGCGTTGATGCCCGGTTATCAGGAGAAGGGTGGGTACTCAGGAACTCCGGGCCACCGCCACCTCCGGCCTCTGCCATTTTCTTCCATAAGCTCACCGCAGCATCTGGGTTGTATCCGGCGCGAGTAGCCAGTTCGATGCCTATTTCGTCGGCTTCTGATTCGGCAGTACGACTGTTCGGTAATTCCAGTGCGACCTTGGCTGCCATGGCGGTTCCTGTCAGCACATAGCCATTGTTGTCAGTGACCACGGCGGTTGCTGCCAGCGCGCCATTCATGAGTACTGCGCGGGACATACGCTCAGCCGTGTGATTGGCCAGGGCATGAGAAATTTCATGACCCATTATCTGTGCGATTTCATCGTCGTTCAGATTTAACTGGGTAACGATGCCGGTGTAGATCGCCATACGTCCGCCAGCCATGCACCAGGCATTCAGGGTATCAGGGTCGTCAATGATCGCGACGCTCCAGTCCCAGCTTTTGGTGTCGGGATCAAGTTTTATCGCTTCAGTGACAAGTCGCCCGGTGATTGTCTCAATGCGTTTTACCCATGCAGGGTCCGTAACCAGCTGATCATTCTGATCGAGTTCACCGACGGTGCTCGCGTAGGCTTTCTGAGACTCAACAATTGCCGAATCCGGCGAGACGATCATAAGTTGATTGCGGCCGGTCAAAGTGGTTGCACAACCTGCTATGGCTGCGCTGATCAACGTCAGGCTGATCACTTTCTTCATATCCGTATTCCTGAAGTAAGGTATGTATCGTTAGTCTAAGGTGTTGCTGAGTGAGTGTGTAGTGCTAATGCCGACAGCGCAGTCTTGCTCTTTAAGGTCTGGTATACTCGCGTTTTTTCTCCAGCGGGATTTCAGCGTGTTTGCCGGAACAGAATTACACCCAAGGCTAATTGCCGGGCTTGAAAAACAGTCCATTACAGAAGCAACAGACGTGCAGCTTGAGGTTATCCCTGAAGTATTACGCGGGAGTGACGTTCAGGTATGTGCAGAGACTGGCAGTGGTAAGACCTTTGCCTACTTGTTGCCGATCATGCAGAAGCTACTGACTGTCGATGCACCAGACAGCGCCACGCGTGCTCTTGTGATCGTTCCTACCCGCGAGCTCGCCCGACAAGTGTTCAAGGATGCTAAGCGCCTGACTGACATGAATCACCTTGAGGCCGGAGTGTTAACCGGCGGTGAAGAGTTCAAGTATCAGGCTGCAGTGCTGCGTAAGAACCCGGAGATCCTTATTGCAACACCGGGGCGGCTTGTTGATCACCTGAAGCGCGAAACGGCAGAGCTGGGAGATATCGAGTTCTTAGTTCTCGACGAAGCGGACCGGATGCTTGATATGGGCTTCTCTGAAGACATGGAGCATATCGTTGGCAAGTGTGGCTCCGAGCGTCAGACGCTGATGTTGTCGGCAACCTTGCGCCATGAAGGCGTAGGTCGCGCTGCGCGGTCGTGGCTTAAAGACCCGGTAGAAATCACTACGCAAGGTATCCAGGAGCGTCATGACGATATTACTCAGCAGCGCATTCTGGCTGATGACAATGCCCATAAAGATCGCCTGTTAACCTGGCTCCTTGCCAATGAAACCTATGATAAGGCGATTGTATTCGTTAATAAGCGCACAGAAGCTGAACGTCTGAGCGAGTTCCTTCGTCGCCATAGAGAGGGTATTGCCGTACTCCACGGTGATATGACGCAGGATGAACGCAATTATGTCATGCAGAATGTTCGTGAAGGTCGACGGAACATACTCGTAGCCACCGATGTGGCTGCACGGGGGCTTGATGTTGAAGGGCTGGATCTGGTGATCAATTACGATCTTGCTCGCAAGGGTGATGAGTATATCCATCGTATTGGTCGAACCGGGCGAGCAGGCCGCAGCGGTCTTGCGATCAGTTTGATTGCTCCGAATGAATGGAACCTGAAAGCGGCTATTGAGCGCTACATTCAGCAGGAGATGGATTCTCGTACGATCAAAGAGCTTAAGGCGAAGTATACAGGGCCGAAGAAGGTTAAGGCCTCGGGCAAGGCTGCTGGTATTAAGAAGAAAAAACCACGTGGGCCTGCTGCTAAAAAAGCGGCCGCGAAGAAAGCTGCCGAGAAAAAAGGCCCGTCCCCGAAGAAGAAAAACGGGCCTCGCCCTTCACGTCCTGCAGGTAACCTGATGGACAGTGAAGGTTTTGCGCCTATTAAGAGAAAGAAGTAAATCAGAGAAAGTAGGATGCCTGAAAACAGGCTGACATCTTTCCCTCAGCGGCCAAACTGGCCGCTGTTGTAATCCTTGATCGCCTGCTCAATCTCTTCATGCGTATTCATCACAAAGGGACCATAGTGTGCGACTGGCTCAAGGATAGGATCACCTGTCAGCACCAGAAAATTCGCATCACTTTCGGCTTTAAAAACAAGCTCTTCCCCTTGGGTGCTGTAAATCAGTAACGGCTTCTCCGGAAGTGACTGACCTGTTGCCAGCTGCCCCTTATAGACGTATACGATGGCACGTTTGCCCGAGGTGACCGGGAGTGTCAGGGTCTCACTTTCAGTAAGAGAGACGTCCAGATAGCTTGCGCTAGCAGCTAACTTGTCCAGAGGTCCCGTCACCTGCTGACCTTCGATCTGCCAATCACCTGCAAGAACTCTGACTTCGCCACCCGTATTAAGAGCAACCACTGGGATCTCTGATTGCGGAACATCCCGGTAATCCGGTGCACTCATTTTGTCTTTTGCTGGCAGGTTGATCCAGAGCTGAAAACCATGGAGGCCACCCTGATCGAGTTCAGGCATTTCACTATGGATAATACCTCTCCCAGCAGACATCCACTGAGCGCCACCACTGCGTATTTCGCCCCGGTTGCCCATATGATCTTTGTGGATCAGAGCGCCTTTGCGCAAATAGGTCAGCGTTTCCATACCGCGATGAGGATGGGGTGGGAAGCCTCCCATGTAATCCGCCTCGTCATCGGATACCAGTTCGTCGAGCATCAGAAAAGGATCGGCATCGCGTTGATTGAAGAGGGCAAGGCGTCTGATTTTTACCCCATCACCGTCTGAGCTTGGGTAACTACGAATGATATTTTCGAGAGAGCGTTGTGTCATAAGTACCTCCGGTTAACGATTACTTTATCGCGCTTGCCGGAGGATAACGAGGGGATAAATTGGTATTGGTTGTTTCGCTGAGGTTTCTAATTGTCTTATTAAACTGCGGATTGTTCTTCGACCTGCTCATCCAGCCCGTCTTCCAGAGCTTTGCAGAGCTCTTCGCAGGAGGCCGGATCTGAATACGGCTCACCGTTCGCGTCGACGATGAAGAAGATATCGGATACCTGCTCACCTTCCGTCAGAATTTTAGCCCCCTGGAGCTGAGCGCCGAAATCCATAAGGATACTGCCGACGCGTGCCAGCAGACCCGGGCGGTCAGCGGCAGTGACCTCGAGCACGGTTCTGCGCATCAGAGGGTCGTTGCTGATGGTCACCTGGGTAGGTACATCGAATTGTTTCAGAACGCGTGAGGTCCGGCGACGTATGATGGTGTCGAATTCTTCAGGCTCATCGAGTGCGTCGCATAGGGTATTGCGGATGACGCGGATGCGCTCCGGGTCAGTAATCGCTTCGTTATTTTCGTCCAGAACAATATAGGTATCGACCGCGTTATTCTCTGACTCAGAAGTCATGATACGAGCGTCCTGAATGTTCAGGTTGAGCTGGTCCAGGGTTGCCGTCGTTACCGCGAACAGATTGGGCTGATCTTTCATAAAGAGGAATATCTGTGTGGCACCCTCGAACTGACGGTCGGAGGTCTGTCGTACAGAAACCAGCGGCTTAGCGCTGTTGCCGTGCGCATCTATTTCGCGGGTTTGCCAGACGATATTGTCGACGCCTTCGCGTAAAAAGTAGTCCTCCCCCGGCTGTCCCCAGATCTCTCTGGCGCGGGCTTCCGGCAGGCCGTAATCCTGAAGTTGTGCAATGGCTTCCTGTTGGATCTCTTCAATCACATCATCTTTGTGGAGGCGATTTTCCAGACCACGGCGCAGCGCTGCCTGGGTGTTTCTGTAAAGCTCGCGCATCTGTTCGGCGCGCCACGGCGTCCACAGCTCAGGATTGGTCGAGTGAGTATCTGCCACAGAAATCAGGAACAACATATCTAGGTGGTATTGATCACCTACCTCCACAGCAAACTGATGAATATCATCAGGATTGCTCAGGTCGAGGCGTTGGGATGCGTTCGACATTAATAAGTGGTTACTGACCAGCCAGGTCACCATATGTGTATCGGCTGGTTTGAGTCCGTGCTGACTACAGAAGGCTTCGGCAATCTCTCCACCATTGGCAGCATGATCACCTTCGCGGCTCTTACCCACGTCGTGAAGCAGCGCGGCCAGGTAGAGCACTTCTTTTTTATGAACCTTGTGGATCAGGCGCGATGCGATCGGAAAGCGCTCGCGAACATCGCCATAGCGGAAGTGCCTCAACAGCCGGATCATGCGGAACGTATGCTCGTCGACTGTGTATTTGTGCAGCAGGTCGTATTCCATCATGCCGATTACCCGACCGAACGATGGAATATAACGACCAAGAATACCGTAGCGCATCATGCGGGACAGCTCACGTACAACACGAGACCTGCTGCGCATCAGAGTCATGAAGATGGCGTTGTGTTCTGGGTTCTGCCGGTACTCTTCATCGATCAGGTTGCGATTGTCGCGAAGGGCGCGGATCGTCGCGGAATGTATGCCTTTAGATTCTGAGATCTGTGCCAGCATAGGGAAGACCCTGAGTAGCCAGGCGGGTTCTTTTTCGAACAGATCTGGTGTGGTCAGTTGCAGATAGCCATTGCACAGCACGAAGTGCTCATTCACAGGTGTGATGGTGTCGTCGTCACACTGCATATAGTCTTCGGTAAAGTGCATCATCAGCATATCGCTCAGCTCCATGGTGGAGAGCTGGTGGCGATAGAACTGCGACATAAAACGCTCGACACCGAGTTGTCGGCCTGTGTCTTTGTACCCCAGAACTTCTGCAACCTGAGTCTGTAGGTCAAAAAGAAGCCGGTCTTCCTCGCGACCTGCCAACATATGCAGGGCGTATCGTACTTCCCAGAGAAAGCTGACGCTGCTGGCCAATCTTTTATGTTCGAACTCAGTCAGGAAGCCGTTATCTTCCAGTGCCTGCAAGGTGCCTTTACCAAAGTGTCGGATGGCCACCCAGGTGATGGTCTGAATATCCCGCAGAGCGCCGGGGGAGTTCTTAACATTGGGCTCAAGGTTGTAATCGGCGCTGTTGTGCTTGTCGTGGCGGGTATTGAGCTCTTCTGACTTAGCTTCGAAGAAGACCGCAGCCGGCCACTGAGCTTCTGGGGTGATCCGTGCGCGAAGTTCGGAATGCAGTGTTTCATCACCGATAAGAGTTCTGCTTTCAAGAAGGTTGGTGATGATGGTCAGGTCGCCTTTGGCCTCGGTAACACACTCATCCAGAGTGCGGACGCTGTGGCCAATATCGAGTTTGATATCCCAAAGTAGGGTAATGAAGTCCTGCAGGTCACTGGCGTGGCGGTTGATGCTGTCTTCGTCACGAGCAAGCAGGAGCAGGTCGATGTCAGAGTGAGGATGCAGTTCCGCACGGCCATAACCGCCCACTGCGATCAGGGCGATGTCTTGCGTCGCAATATTACGGAAGCGCCAGAGTGCGCGTAAAACCCGGTCGATAAGCGTGGCACGATGCCGGACCAGCAGGTCGGCATCGAGAGTTTCCCGGAAATAATGGTGAGCTTCATCCTGAATGCGGGTAAGAAGAGGCTTGATGACGGGGAGAGGGAGGGATTTCTCCTTCAGTTCTTCCAGTAGGGCATCTTCATCTACCTGAGGTAGTACCGGCATGTCAGATAGATCGGTCACTTCCAGAACTGCTCTTCTTCTTTGCGTTTCGTTAAGACTTCGACACCGTCAGCAGTCACCAGCAGAGTGTGTTCCCACTGAGCTGAAGCCTTGCGGTCTTTGGTTACCACGGTCCAGCCATCTTTAAGTAACTTGTTGTGCCGGGAGCCGAGATTGATCATTGGCTCGATGGTGAAAATCATACCTTCCTGAATGGCCATACCAGTACCCGGCTTGCCATAGTGAAGGATCTGAGGATCTTCGTGGAAGACCTTACCGATACCATGACCACAGTACTCCCGGACAACGGAGTAGTGGTTGGATTCAGCGTATGTCTGAATCGCATGGCCTATATCACCGAGCTGAACACCGGGCTTGACCATATCAATCGCGAGGTACAGTGACTCCTGAGTGACACGGATAAGACGATCCAGCGCAGGTTGCACGTCGCCCACCATAAACATCTTGCTGGTGTCACCGTGGTAGCCATCTTTGATGACGGTGACATCAATATTAACGATATCGCCTTTCTTCAGAATCTTATCGTCGCTGGGGATGCCATGACAGATGACCTGATTCACTGAGGTACATATCGACTTCGGAAAACCGTTGTAATTGAGAGGGGCTGGGATCGCTTTCTGCTCGTTGACTATATAGTCGTGGCAAATGCGGTCGAGCTCACCTGTAGACACACCCGGCTTTACATAGTCGCCGATCATCTCCAGAACTTCTGCAGCCAGACGCCCGGCTACCCGCATTTTGGCGATGTCTTCCGCCGTATTGATCGTTACACCCATCAGAGGAGATCTTCCGTTTCATTGAATAGCAATGATTGTATTGTACTTCTTGTGTGGCTGGGGTTGAACCGTTGAATAAGATGTCAGTAAAAGGATCGTGTAACTGCTGGCATATAGGCGCGCAAAATGGTATAAAGCGCCCGCGCTCAGCGCCGTGCTGCTACAAGGTAGTTGCACGTAAATACTTAAACGACACACACGGACTGAAACTGACGTGCCGGGGTGCCTGTTTCGACAGGTCGGGGCTCAGGGTTCGTGGAGGCATAACCCCTACACATAAGGTAGTAGAACAATGGCACAAGTTAGCATGCGTGACCTGCTGAAAGCAGGCGTACACTTCGGTCACCAGACTCGTTACTGGAACCCAAAAATGGGTCAGTACATCTTCGGCGCCCGCAACAAAATTCATATCATCAACCTCGAGCAGACTGTTCCAGCACTTAACGACGCGCTGAAACTGATCGAAGGTATGGCTGCGAAAAACAACAAAGTTCTGTTTGTTGGTACTAAGCGCGCAGCAGGTAAAATCATCAAAGAACAGGCAGAACGTGCAAGCATGCCGTTTGTTGCTCACCGTTGGTTGGGCGGTATGCTGACCAACTACAAAACTATCCGTCAGTCTATTAAGCGTCTGCGTGACCTCGAAGCACAGCAGAAAGACGGTACTTTTGAACAGCTGACCAAGAAAGAAGCTCTGATGCGTTCACGTGAGATGGATAAGCTCGAGCGTTCTATCGGTGGTATTAAAGAAATGGGCGGTCTGCCAGACGCTATGTTCGTCATCGACGTTGATCACGAGCGTATCGCTGTTCAGGAAGCCAACAAGCTGGGCATTCCAGTGATCGGTATCGTTGATACTAACTCTAACCCAGATGGCATCGACTACGTTATCCCAGGTAACGACGATGCAATCCGCGCTATCCAGATCTACGTTTCTGCAGCTGCAGACGCGATCCTGGAAGGCAAGCAAGGCGGCGCATCTGCTGATGAGTTTGTTGAAGTTGCTGAAGAAGCGCCAGCGGCTGAGTAATCAGAGCTGAATACGAAAAAAGGGGCTTAGCCCCTTTTTTTAAATCTTTATCGTCAATTTATAGATTTAAGAGGATATTCCACATGGCAACTGTATCTGCTGCCCAGGTAAAAGAGCTGCGTGAACGTACTGGCCTAGGCATGATGGAGTGCAAAAAAGCACTGACTGCTGCTGGCGGTGACATCGACCAGGCAATCGAAGATCTGCGCAAGAACTCAGGCCTCAAGGCTGCTAAGAAAGCTGACCGTACCGCTGCTGAAGGTAAGCTGCGTGTTGTAGTTGGTGAAGGCAATGCTGTTATTGTTGAAATCAACTCTGAAACTGACTTCGCTGCTGGCGACGCTAACTTCGCTGCGTTCGCAGACAAAGTCGTAGCTAAGCTGGCTGAGACTAAAGAAGCGGACGTTGCTGCACTGATGGCTGGTGAACTGGAAGACGCTCGTGAAGCTCTGGTTCAGAAAATCGGTGAGAACATCACTGTACGTCGTCCAGCAATCGTAGAAGCTGACACTGTTGGTGCATACGTTCACTCAAACGGCAAAATCGCCTGTATCGTTGCTCTGAATGGCGGTAACGAAGAGCTGGCGAAGGACATCGCTATGCACGTTACAGCATCTAACCCACGTGTTGTACGTGGCGAAGATATGCCTGCTGACGTTCTCGAGAAAGAAAAAGAGATCATCAAAGCACAGCCTGACATGGCTGGTAAGCCAGATGAGATCGTTGAGAAGATGATGGGCGGTCGTATCAAGAAGTTCCTGAAGGAAAACAGCCTGCTCGAGCAGCCTTTTGTTAAGAACCCAGACCTGACTGTTGGTCAGCTGGCGAAAGAAGGCGGTGCAGAAGTCATCAGCTTCCTGCGTATGGAAGTAGGTGAAGGTATCGAAGTTGAAGAAACTGACTTCGCTGCTGAGGTTGCTGCACAGCTGAAAGGTTGATAACAGCACCGGTGGGGCTCACATTCTGAAAACCACCATTAATATGCCGGGCTTGCCCGGCATATTTGTATATGTCTGATGTAAATATACGTAGAATACGCCAAACATTTTCAGGAGAAGGTTCATGGCCGAGCAAAAAAGCGCGAAATATAAGCGAATTCTGCTGAAACTCAGCGGTGAGGCCCTGATGGGCGAGCTGGATTTCGGTATTGATCCTAAAGTACTCGATCGTATGGCGCTGGAAATTGCTCAGCTTCGTGGTCTGGGAGTTCAGGTAGGTCTTGTGATTGGTGGTGGCAACCTGTTCCGTGGTAAGGCACTCAGCGAGGCTGGTCTGGATCGTGTCGCTGGTGACCATATGGGTATGCTGGCCACTGTGATGAACGCTCTGGCGATGCGTGATGCCCTCGAACGCTCTAATATGCCGACCCGTGTTATGTCGGCGATTCCGATGAGTGGTGTCGTTGATCACTACGATCGCCGTAGTGCGATCCGTGCCCTGAATCAGGGCGATGTTGTTATCTTCTCAGCCGGTACCGGTAATCCTTTCTTTACGACCGACTCTGCTGCGTGTCTGCGTGGTATCGAAATCAATGCAGATCTGGTTCTGAAAGCGACGAATGTCGATGGCGTGTATACTGCCGACCCGAAGAAGGACCCGACTGCCGAGAAGTACGACTTGCTGACGTACAGCGAAGTCCTTGAAAAACAACTGGGTGTGATGGACCTGACTGCAATCGTTCTGGCGCAGGATCATGACATGCCACTGCGTGTGTACAATATGAATGATACGGGAGTACTGGGTCGCCTGATGACTGGTGGCGATCACGGAACCCTGATTGTAAGTGGAGAAAAAGCATGATTAATGAAATCCAGAAAGACGCTGAAGATCGTATGAGCAAGAGCGTTGCAGCTCTGGTAGAAGCATTTAAGAAGGTTCGTACTGGTCGTGCTAACCCTGCGATTCTTGATAGTGTGATGATTGATTATTACGGTACACCGACACCGATAAATCAGGTTGCAAACGTTATTGTTGAAGACGGTCGTAGCCTTGCAATCAACCCTTGGGAAAAGAACCTGGTACCCCAGATAGAGAAAGCCATTCTGAAATCTGACCTGGGTCTTAACCCGGCAACTAACGGCGATACTATCCGTCTCCCGATGCCTGCGTTGACAGAAGAAACCCGTAAAGACTACATCAAACAGGCTCGTGCTGAAGCTGAGAAAGGTCGCGTCTCTGTGCGTAACATCCGCCGTGATGCAAACGGCAGTGTGAAAGACCTTCTGAAAGAGAAAGAAATCACTGAAGACGAGTCACGCGGCGCAGAAGATGCTATCCAGAAACTGACGGATAAATTTATCGGTCAGGTGGATGACTTGCTCGCAGAGAAAGAAAAAGACCTGATGAAGGTCTGATCGGACATGTCCACGAGTATTGATGACTCCAGTGCCGCACAGGGAAGTGTGCCTCGCCATGTAGCCATAATTATGGATGGCAATAACCGCTGGGCGAAAAAGCGGTTTATGCCAGGCGTCGCAGGGCATAAAGCTGGCGTAGATGCGGTCAGAGCAGTCGTTGAGACATCTGCGAAAGCAGGGGTTGAGGTGCTCACTCTGTTTGCATTCAGCAGCGAGAACTGGCGCCGCCCGGAGCAGGAAGTCAGTGCACTTATGCAGCTGTTTATTGCAGCCCTGCAACGGGAAGTAAAAAAGCTTCACAAGAATAATATCCGCCTGAAAATCATGGGCGACCTCTCCGCTTTTTCTGAAAAAATCCAGGGCCTGGTGGCCGAATCTGAAGCAATGACTCAGTCCAACGACGGTATGACGCTGGTGGTAGCGGCGAACTATGGCGGGCAGTGGGACATCGCTCAGGCGGCGCGTCGTATGGCTGAAGAAGTAAAAGCAGGTCGGATGCAGCCCGAGGATATCACTGAGCACAGTTTGCACCAATACACCTGGCTAAGTGAATTTCCAGCGCCGGACCTGATGATCCGTACCGGTGGAGAGCAGCGTATCAGTAACTTTATGTTGTGGCAGACGGCTTATGCTGAGTTCTATTTTTCAGACGTACTCTGGCCTGATTTCAAAGAAGAAGAATATAAAAAAGCATTAGACGCCTTTGCCAGCCGGACGCGGCGCTTCGGGCGGACTGATGATCAGTTAAAGGAAGCCAAGAACGGTGACTAAGCAGCGCGTTATAACGGCATTGATACTCGCTCCGGTAATGATTGTGGGTATCTTCTTCCTGCCGCTCAAGCCTTTCGCATTTTTCATCGCAGCGATCTGCAGTATCGGTGCATGGGAGTGGGCGAATATCGCGGGCTACAAAAAGAACTGGAGCCGTATTCTCTACGCCTTCTTCGTATTTGTCTGCCTCTACATCAGTGCCCGATTTCTCCGCATCAACCCGGAGTGGAAAATCTGGTTTCTTGCTGCCGGCACCTTATGGTGGACGGTCGCTTTTGCTCTGGTGAAGCGTTACCCGGGTGGTACCGACATCTGGAATGCTCGTGTTATCAGAGCCTTCCTCGGTTTGTGTGTACTTATCCCTATGTGGGTAGGCTTTATGCACCTTAAAGAAGAGCCGCACAGTTCTCTGCTGATCATCTATGTCATGCTGGTGGTCTGGGGTGCTGATACAGGTGCTTACTTCGCAGGCCGTAAATGGGGTAACAGCAAGCTGGCGCCACACGTGAGCCCGGGTAAGTCCTGGGCTGGTTTCTGGGGTGGCTTTGCCACAACCATTTTCCTGGCTGCAGTAACCTGTGTTGGTCTGGATCTGTGGCTGCAGCCTCTGACGATGGAAGATGTCGTGAAGATATTTGTCATTACTGCTGCGACCACTGTGATCTCTGTATTGGGAGATCTGGTTGAAAGTATGATGAAGCGACATCGTGGTATCAAAGACAGCTCATCGCTGTTGCCGGGCCACGGTGGTGTGATGGACCGTATCGATAGCATGGCGGCGGCTGTGCCCGTATTTGCGTTTATGATGATGTTGCTCAATTGGGGCCTCGCTGTATGACGCAGTGGATTACCGTGCTGGGTTCTACGGGCTCTATCGGTTGCAGTACCTTAGATGTGGTACGTCGCCACCCTGAAAAATATCGTGTGTACGCCCTGACTGCGGCGACGCGTGTGGCCGAGATGGCCGGACAGATTGCTGAGTTTTCACCGCGTTATGCGGTGCTGGCGAACGCTGATGCGGCAACTCAGTTGCGTGAACAATTACCCGATGAATGCGTCACCGAAGTTCTGAATGGTGAGGAAGCGCTGATTGAGGTTGCTTCCGATGAGCGTGTTGATCAGGTGATGGCGGCGATCGTTGGTGCCGCCGGGCTTCTGCCGACACTGGCCGCTGCGAAGGCAGGTAAGCGGGTGCTCTTGGCCAATAAAGAAAGTCTGGTCATGGCGGGGCCGCTGTTTCTTGATGCTGTAAAAACGGGGGGCGCCGAGCTGCTCCCGATCGACAGCGAGCACAACGCTATTTTTCAGTCTATGCCTGCCGATTATGCTGGCAACCTGAAAGCCAGTGGAATTCGTAAGATTCTCCTCACCGCGTCAGGCGGTCCTTTTCGCGGGCGAGAGTCCTGTGAGTTGGCAGATGTGACACCGTCTCAGGCTGTTGCTCACCCGAACTGGTCTATGGGGGCGAAAATATCGGTCGATTCAGCCACCCTGATGAATAAAGGTCTTGAGCTGATCGAGGCCTGTTTCCTGTTCAATTGCGACGCCGCTGATGTCGAAGTCGTTGTGCACCCCGAAAGCGTCATTCACTCCATGGTTCAGTACTGTGACGGCTCGGTGCTGGCACAGCTGGGGCAGCCCGATATGCGGACTCCCATTGCGTATGGGATGGCGTGGCCTGAGCGCATAGAAGCAGGTGTTGAGCCGTTGAATCTTTTTGATATTGCGCGACTCAATTTTGAAGCACCGGATGAAGAGAACTTTCCTTGTCTGGCGCTTGCACGAATAGCGTTTGCGCAGGGGGGGACAATGCCCGCGGTGTTGAATGCGGCAAATGAAGTCGCTGTAGCAGCCTTCTTACGGGAAGACATCCGGTTTACAACGATTCCTGAGTTGATTAAAAAAGTGATGGATCAGCATTCTGTTTCTGATGCAGATTCGCTGGATTCTGTATTGTCAGCAGACAGTTGGGCACGCACGACTGCCGAACGCTTTCTCCGGGAGGAAGACTTTTGACGCTGTTATATTTCATTATAGCGATCAGTATTCTGGTGGTTATTCATGAATATGGTCACTTCTGGGTTGCACGCCGAGCTGGGGTTCAGGTACTCAGGTTCTCGGTGGGCTTTGGCAAGCCTCTCTTTTCTGTGAAAGACCGCCATGGTACCGAGTATTCTCTGGCACCCATTCCACTGGGCGGCTACGTCAAAATGCTGGACAGTCGTGAAGCTCCCGTTGCTGAACATTTACGCGATCAGGAATTCAACAGTAAGTCTCCGTGGGCGCGGATTGCGATTGCTTCTGCGGGACCGATCGCTAACTTTCTCTTCGCAATACTTGTCTATACCTTACTTTTCTGGGGTGGCTCAAAACAGTTTATCCCGGTAGCGTCTGAGATCGCAGAAGGCTCGCCCGCTGCGATCGCAGGCGTACTTCCGGGTGATGAACTGAGCGCGATTGATGGCGAGAGCACGCAGTCCTGGCAAGATGTCAGCTGGGAATTGTTGTCCTTTCTCGGCGAGACGCGCACTGTCAGCCTGGAGGTCATCCGCGATGGAAGACCGGTTGAGCTGAGCTTGCCTCTGAACCGCTGGTTGAGTGAAGAGGAGGGGCCAGACCCTCTGAGCAAATTGGGTATTACACCGCGGATGCCAGAGATCCCGCTGGAGATTTCCCAGGTAATGGAAGACTCGGCAGCAGAGGACGCGGGACTTCAGGCCGGTGATACTTTGCTTGCTGCGAATGGCGAGCCGATTGTCAACTGGCAGGACTGGGTGACTCTGATTCGTAATTCAGCGAGTACCTCGGTAAGGGTTGAAGTGGATCGCGCCGGTGAGATCATCGAAGTAGAAGCCTGGCCGCAGAGCATTACTCTAGAGAGTGGTGAGGTTATCGGGCGTATTGGTGTGATGCCGGTTGCACCGGTTGCACCAGACGACTGGGTGAGAGAAGTTCACCCTGGCCCTGTGAAGGCATTTGTGATGGGTGTCGACAAAACCTGGAGCCTGATCGTACTGACGCTGGACTCCTTGTGGAAAATGCTGATGGGCGATGTCTCCGTAAAGAACTTGAGCGGCCCCATCACCATTGCTAAAGTAGCCGGCGATTCTGCGTCGGGCGGCCTCATTGTTTTTGTTAACTTTCTGGCGCTGCTGAGTGTGTCGCTGGGCGTACTTAACCTGTTACCTGTGCCCATGCTCGACGGTGGTCACATTTTGTTTTATACGGCTGAGCTGATTCGTGGTAAACCACTGCCAGAGTCTGTTCAGATCGCTGCGGTAAAAGTAGGCATGATGTTGTTGCTTATGCTGATGATTGTCGCTTTCTACAATGATATAAGCCGCCTCTGAGGAGGCGGCGACTGGGTTTTTATTTACATGCGTTTTCTGCTGTCGGTTATATCCCTCTGGCTCTTGTCTGCCTCACTCCATGCTGCCTCCTTCACTGTTGAAGATATTCGCCTTGAAGGGCTTCAGCGGGTCTCGGCGGGTACCGTGTTCTCGGCGTTCCCGATTGCAACCGGTGATACTGTGGACGACGCACGTATCGCTGAGGCGACGCGTGCACTGTTCCGCGAAGGTTTCTTTGAAGATATCGAGCTGTACCGCGACGGTAATGTGCTCGTTGTACGTATGGTCGAGCTGCCGACCATTACCTCGATCGAAATTGAAGGTAACAAAGCGATTCAGACAGAAGCACTGATGGATGGTCTGAAGCAGAGTGGGCTGGCCGAAGGCCTTGTCTTCAAACGCTCAACCCTTGAACGAATTTCACTGGAGCTGGAGCGACAGTACGTTGCTCAGGGCCGTTACGACGCCGGTATTGTCACTGACGTAGAACCTCTGCCGCGCAACCGGGTAGCACTGAAAATTAATGTCGACGAAGGCAACGTTGCGACGATTGAGCACATCAATATTGTCGGTAACGAAATTTTCCCGGATGAGGAGCTGCTGGGTCCGCTGGCTTTGCAGAGCACGAACTTCTGGTCATGGTACTCCAGTGACAATAAATACAGCCGTGAGAAGCTGGCCGGTGATCTCGAAACACTGCGCTCCTACTATCTCGATCGTGGTTATATTCGCTTCAATATCGAATCAACTCAGGTGTCGGTCTCTCCCGATAAACGTGGTGTCTACATCACCGTCAGTGTGTCGGAAGGTGAGCTCTACAATATCCGCGATGTAAAACTCGCAGGTGATCTGGTCGTTGATGAAGACGAACTGACTCGCCTGTACATGGTGAAAGAAGGTGATGTGTTCTCACGCCGACGGGTTACGTTCACCAGTGACCTGATGACTAAGCGTCTCGGCAACGACGGCTACACCTTCGCTAAAGTGAACGGTATTCCAAAAATCGATGACGAAGAGCGTCTGGTCGACATGACCTTCTACGTTGAGCCTGGTAAGCGTACCTACGTGCGTAGCGTGCAGTTCTCAGGTAACGACGGAACCCGTGATGAAGTGCTGCGTCGTGAGATGATTCAGATGGAAGGCGGCTGGGCATCTACCGAGAAAATTGAAGCCGGTAAAAATCGCCTGAATCAGCTGGGCTTCTTCAAAACAGTTAACGTGGAAACTCCAGCGGTTCCGGGCACCGATGACCTGATCGATGTTAACTATACGGTCGAAGAGCAGCTGAGCGGCAGTCTGAACTTTAACATCGGTTATGCTGCTGGCTCAGGCATGATCCTGGGTGCCAGCGTCAGTCAGAATAACTTTATGGGCAGTGGTAACCGTATGTCTCTCGGTGTGCAGAAGACGGACACGGTTGAGTCTTATAACTTCTCCTACCTTAACCCTTATTACACTGTCGATGGCGTCAGCCGTGGCTTTAACTTCTTCTATCGTGAAACCGACTTCGGAAGCCTCAGTACGGTAAGTGATTATCAGACTAACACCTACGGCGGTAACGTGACCTTTGGTTATCCGATTTCACGCCGCCAGCGCTTGTCGTTCTCGGTCGGTTATGCGAATACCGAAATGTTTGAAGGGGTGACGGTTCCTGCTGAAATTACTGACTTTATCGACTCAGAAGGTGATGTGTTCGATGAATACACACTTGGCCTCAGCTGGCGTTACAGCTCCCTCAACCGCGGTCTGTTCCCGACCGATGGTATGGAGCATGAGGTAAAAGCCGATATATCTGTGCCGGGCAGTGACCTGACGTATTACAAGACCAGCTATACGTCGAACTACTACTTCCCGCTGGCAACCGAGTGGAGCTTGCGTCTGAGAACTGACCTGGGATATGGCGATGGCTTCGGTGACCTCGAGCGTCTGCCGTTCTTCAAAAACTTCCGTTCCGGTGGTATTGGTGCTGTGCGTGGCTATCAGATCAACAGCCTCGGACCAAAAGGTTTGCCTGAGTACGTACCCGTCAGCCTGGCTGAGACCGATGCAGCAGGCAATGTTGTTTATGAAACAGACGAGTTAGGCCGACCACTGACCAGCGACAGTGCGCCTCAGGTTATCTATATCAAAGACGCCGATGGCGGAGCAACTGCGATTTCTAACAGCGCTGGTTACGTGCCATCATACGAGACAGACAGCTCTGGCGCTGTGGTGACAGCACCTTTCTTCCGTGAAACAGAGCGTGCCTTAGGCGGTAACATGCTGGTGGAAGGTAGTCTGGAACTGATTTTCCCAACCCCGTTCATTGAAGACCGCAGCTCTGTTCGCAGTGTTGTCTTCCTGGATGCGGGTAATACCTTCAGCAGCGAATGTTATGTGCCGTCTGATGTTGATCTGCCAAGCTTTGATTCACACCCATTCTGTGATGAGGGCCTGCAGTTTGAAGAGCTTCGTTACAGCACAGGTGTTGGCCTGACGTGGGTAACTGCCATCGGTCCTCTGACATTTACTTACTCATTCCCACTGAACGAACAGCGCGGGGATAGAACAGAAGGCTTTGAATTTACACTGGGTCAGGTATTCTGACGACAATCATTATAAAAGGAGAACAGAATGCGCTGGATAATGGCACTCATTGCAGCAGCAACCATCAATGTAGCGGTCGCAGCCGAGGCAACGAAAGTTGCTGTTGTCGACATGGAGCGGGCGTTGTTCCTGTCTGACGCGACACAAGAAGCGTTGAAAGAATTCGAGAAAGCGAACAAGGCAGACATCGATAAACTCAAAGGCCTTCAGGAAAGCCTGACGGAGCTGCAGAAGAAAATCGAAAAAGAAAAAGACTTCATGAGCGACGAAGAAGCTCGTGCAATCAAAAATGAATTTGAAACCAAGGGGCAGGAATACCAGTTCTACGGCAACAAGCTGCAGAAGTTGGAGCAGAAGTGGCGTCAGGAGCTTTTCCAGAAGCAGCTTCCAAGCCTGGAAAAAACCCTGAAAGAACTGATCGACAAAGAGGGCTATGACGTTGTTCTGAATGCTCAGGCAGCGATCTACAAGTCTCCAAAAGCAGATATCACCAAACTGCTGCTGGAACGTCTTAACGCTGAGAAATAATAACGGATGATCCTCCCGTGCAGATCAGTCTATCTGAATTGGCCGATCACCTCGGAGCTGAGCTTCGTGGTGACGGCAATCAGCAGATCACCGGAGTTGCGACCTTAAAGGAAGCATCCTCCGGTGAAATTGCTTTTCTGGCCAACGAAAGTTATCGCAAGCAGCTCGCAGACTCTGCGGCGAGTGCGGTGATCGTTCGTGATGCCGATGCTGAACTCGTCTCAGGCAGTGCTCTTGTCTGTGACAATCCCTACCTGGCGTTTGCCCTCGCTACACAGTTATTCGATAACCGCCCACGTACTGCCTCTGGCATTCACCCGACAGCGGTGATCGCAGAGTCGGCAAAAGTGGGTGAGGGATGTCGGATTGCGGCTAATGTCGTAATTGGCGAAGACGCGATTATCGGCGACGATTGTGAAGTCGGCTCGGGTACGGTGATTGGTGATCATTGTGTGCTGGGTGGTGGATGCCACCTGAATGCTAATGTCACGCTCTATCACGACGTTACTCTCGGAGAGCGGGTGAGAATCCACTCAGGAACCGTGATCGGTGCTGATGGTTTCGGTTTTGCGCCTGATAAAGGGCGTTGGGTCAAAATCATGCAGCTGGGTGGTGTGCGCATCGGCAACGATGTCGAAATCGGAGCCAACAGTTGTGTCGACCGCGGTGCGCTGGGCGACACGGTGATCGGTGATAACGTCATCCTCGATAATCACGTACAGATCGCTCATAACGTTGAACTGGGTGATGGGACCGCGATGGCAGCTCAGGCCGGTGTTGCTGGCAGCACTAAGCTTGGCAAGCATTGCACGCTGGCGGGAAATGCTGGTGTTGCAGGTCATCTCGAGCTTTGCGACGGCGTTTTTGTTGCCCCGAAAACCGTCATCAGTAAATCGATTAACACTCCGGGTGGCTATGCCACCGGGACTGCGCAGATGCCGATTAATGACTGGCGTAAAGCGGCGACCCGCTTCCGTCAGTTAGACAGTATGGCAAGGCGTATTAAAGACTTAGAAAAACAACTGAAGGACTGATGCATGTCCGGTGCAACCATTGAACAGATTCAGCGGGTGATGCCTCACCGGTATCCCTTCCTGCTGCTGGACAGAATTTTGTCCTGCGCAACTGACCCAGAAGAAAACTCCAATATTGAGGCACTGAAGAACGTCTCCATAAATGAGAACTTCTTTAACGGTCACTTTCCAGGCCACCCGGTGATGCCAGGTGTACTGACGCTTGAGGCTCTTGCTCAGGCGGCAGGCTATCTGGGCATGATGATGATCGGTGAAGCCCGTGATCCGAATACCATTTTCTATTTTGCCGGCTCAGACAATGTGCGTTTTAAGCGTCCTGTTATGCCCGGTGATCAGCTGATTCTGAAAGCAGCATTCGTCAGCCGCCGTCGAGGTATCTGGAAGTTTGACTGCAAGGCTGAAGTGGATGGTGAGGTTGTCTGCTGTGCTCACATTATTTGCGCTGAACATACTCTGGAGGTGGCATGATTGACCCAAGAGCTGTGATCGATCCTGCTGCGAAAATTGCAGAGGGTGTTGAAATCGGTCCTTTCTCTATTGTTGGTCCGGACGTCGAGATCGGTGAAGGAACCGTTGTTGGTCCTCACGTAGTTATCAAAGGCCCAACGACGATCGGTAAGAACAACCGTATTTTCCAGTTCTCAACTATCGGTGAAGAGTGTCAGGATAAAAAGTACGCTGGCGAGCCGACGACTCTGGTGATCGGTGACAACAACGTTATCCGCGAGGCCTGTACTTTCCATCGTGGTACGGTTCAGGATAAAGGCACCACCATTGTTGGTAGCGACAACCTCTTTATGGTGAATGTTCACGTCGCTCACGATGCGGTGATTGGTGATCACTGCATTCTGGCCAACGACACTAACGTAGCGGGTCATGTCCATGTCGGTGACTGGGCGATTCTTGGTGGCTCAACTCAGGTTCACCAGTTCTGCATGATTGGCGCCCATGCCATGTGCGGTGCAGGGACTGTCGTTCTGAAGGACATTCCAGCGTTTGTGATGGCGCAGGGGTATCCGGCGCAACCTCATGGCATTAACAGTGAAGGCCTGAAGCGTCGCGGCTTCGAAAAAGATAGCATCATGCGTATCCGTGCAGCCTATAAGACGATCTATCGTCAGAACCTGACTCTGGCAGAAGCCAAAGAAGCGCTTGCGCCTGTGGCAGCAGAGGATGCTGGCGTAGCCATGCTGCTCGAAAGTATCGAAGCTGCCAGTCGAGGGATTATCCGCTGATATGCGAATCGCGTTGGTGGCCGGAGAGACTTCCGGAGATATGCTGGGCGCCGGTCTTATCCGCTCGTTGAAGGAAAAATACCCAGAAGCGACGTTTGAAGGCATCGGTGGCCCAATGATGCAAAGCGAAGGTATGGTCAGCTTTGTGCCGATGGAGCGTCTCTCTGTGATGGGCCTGGTCGAAGTGCTCGGCCGCCTGTTTGAGTTGATCAACGTACGCAAGAAACTCGTCCGTGACTGGATTGCGAACCCGCCCGATGTGTTTATCGGTATCGACGCGCCTGATTTTAATCTGGGGCTCGAACAGCAGCTTCGCGCTGCAGGGATTAAAACCGTTCATTACGTCAGTCCTTCCGTCTGGGCCTGGCGCCAGAAGCGTGTTCTCAAGATTGAAAAAGCCGTCGACCTGATGTTGACACTTTTTCCTTTCGAGGCGCGATTTTATGAGAACCACAAAGTACCGGTACGTTTTGTTGGCCACCATCTGGCAGACAAAATTCCATTCGAGACGCCCAAAACACCCGCCAGAGAAAATCTCGGCCTGGAACTGAATAAGAAAACCGTCTGCCTGATGCCAGGTAGTCGGGGCAGTGAAGTCTCGCGTTTGGGTAAGCTGTTTCTGGATACGGCAAGCCTGATGCTGAAAAAAGATCCGGACCTCAGGTTTATTATTCCTGTCCCTGGTGTTGAGCGTCGTGATCAGGTCGAGCAGCTGGTGAATGAATACCCGGAAGTGTTGCCGGTAAAAATTATTCTTGGTCAGTCGCAAACCTGTATGGCGGCTGCCGACGTGATCCTTCTGGCCTCAGGAACCGCGACCTTAGAAGCCATGCTGATGAAGCGGCCTATGGTAGTCAGCTACCGTCTGGCACCGCTGACTTACTGGATTCTCAAGCGTATGGTGACACAGGAGTTTATCTCTCTCCCAAACCTGCTTGCGGGCCGGGAGGTTGTCCCTGAATTGCTGCAGCATGATGCTCAGCCAGAAAAGCTGGCGGCGGCGCTTGCAGAGCGACTTGAAGATAACGACACCGTGCATCAACTGCAGGAAACCTTCCAGTTTATCCATCGTCAGCTTCAGCGAAACGCAGATGAAGAAGCTGCTGAAGCCATCAGCCAGCTGTTGAAAGCCAGATGACTGACATCAGCAAGCCAGAAGTGGCTGATTCAGAGATGATCGAGCCAGAAATAACCGAGCCAGAAATAACCGAAGAAGAAGCCGGTCTTATTCGCGGGGGGCTGATCTACTGTGGCGTTGATGAGGCGGGTGCTGGTCCGCTTTGCGGTGACGTCGTAGCTGCCGCTGTGATCCTTGATCCCGATAAGCCGATTCCTGAACTCACAGACTCGAAAAAACTGACCGAGAAAAAGCGCGAGCGACTGTTCGACGAAATTCGTGAAAAAGCCGTCGACTTCTGTATTGCCAGCGCATCGGTCGAAGAGATTGATAGCATCAACATCCTCAATGCCCGGATGCTGGCTATGACGCGCGCTGTCGAAGGGTTGCGTGTTCCGTGCGACCACGCTCTGATCGATGGTAATAAGCTGCCTGATTTAAACATACCTGCTACCGCCCTGATCAAGGGGGATGCCAGAGTTGCAGCAATCTCAGCAGCTTCTGTGTTGGCCAAAGTTCAACGTGACCGTGATATGGTCGACATGGAAGAACAGTACCCGGGTTATGGCTTCGCGAAGCACAAAGGCTACGGTACCAAAGCGCATCTTGAGGCTCTCGAAGCTTTGGGTCCGTGTCCTATCCATCGTCGGACTTACGCTCCGGTAAAACGTCTCCTGAAAGACTGACCTTCAGATTTTGAGGGGTTATGTAAACCACCTGCCAGTTTCATGCAAAGTCTTTCCCCGGTACTAGTCTGGAAGTAACAACCAACTCCCGAGGGAAGATCTGAATGCTGCGGTATCAGATCAGGTGACGGAACCGGGCTTCGCATCGATGAGCTCAACCGGCGGAGCAGTGAGATTTCAGAGATTGTCACCGTGATTCAGGCGGTTGCAGAGCAAACGAACCTGTTAGCGTTAAATGCTGCTATTGAGGCTGCGCGGGCTGGTGAGCATGGTCGCGGATTCGCTGTGGTTGCTGACGAAGTACGCCAGTTAGCAGAGCGCACGCATCGCTCCAGTGGCGAGATAAGTGAAAAAGTTAGCGGCATTCTCAGCATTACTCATCAGGCTCAGGAATCCATGCGACAGGTCAGCGAGCTGGCATCGCGCGGGCGAGACAGCTCTAATAAATTCAATGAAGCAGTCGGTGTGTTACTGAACACTTCCAACGAGATTAATGCGTATTTGTCGGGGTTATCGGAATCGAGTGAGAGCCAGAATGCACTGAATAAAACAGTGGCTGAGCGATTTGATTCTATTCGTACTGCCATAGAAAAGGCGTTCTCCTCAACCTCTGAAGTCGCTGAAGCGATTCAGAGGCTGGAAAATGAGGTCTCGACTCTTTCTCAATTGGCCAGTTCATTTGCCGGTAGTGACGCCGAGTTATTCTGATCTCCTCTCAAGGGGAGATCAACGAAGGGCGCTCAGGACAGGCCCTTAAGGCCGTAAGTTGTGTTTTTGAGCCAGTCTGCGAGTTCTTCATCTGATAATGGCGTAACCTGTTCAGGCAGAATGGGGTCACCAATCACCATCCGGATGGTTTTATTCTGCTTCTTAAGAAACTCAGCAGGAATCCGCAACGTACGGATCAGCGGATGTACCTTGCCGAGCAGGTGAAAGCTCAGGCTGTTCTGGCTATCAAAATAGATGGGGATGACCGGAACATCCGCGCGCTTAATAAGCCGCATACTGGAGAGTGACCAGCTTTTGTCTTTGATACCCGACTGACCTTTGTACCAGGTGGATACTTCTCCAGCCGGGAATAACCCCAGGCCCAGCCCTTTGCTCAACTGATCTAATGACTTCTGTGTACCCCCCATCGCCTTTGGGCCACTGTTCTCGAATGGATTCACTGTGATAAACAGATCGGAGAAGGGCTCAAAGTAGGCCAGCAGGAAGTTCGCAATGACCCGGTACTCGGGGCGTATACGGCCGATAATCAAAAGCAGAATGATGCCGTCCAGGAATCCGAAGGGATGATTCGACACCGTAATAAAAGGGCCGCTTTTGGGAATAACCTGAGCTAATCGTTCGACATCGTAATCTAACTGGATGTTCTGATCTTTCAGTGCGTCTTCAATAAGATCAATGCCATGCTGGCGATCAACACGGTCATAGATTTTCGTCAGCTGAGGAATTTTTAATAATCTGAGTACAATGTCAGCCTGCCATTCAGCGAGGCCTGACGCCTTTATCAATCCTTCCCGATCAATCAGGGGCATATCAGCAGTCCAGTCAGTCACGAAACGCTGGCATAATAACAGCCGCAAACAGCAGGGCAATAGCAGGAATAAGAATGTCGACGACCACAGATGTCATCATTATTGGTGCCGGAGCAGCAGGTTTATTCTGTGCTGCACGCACCGCCGCCGAAGGGCGCACGGTCACTGTACTGGACCACGCCAACAAGGCGGGTAAGAAAATTCTGATGTCGGGTGGGGGGCGTTGCAACTTCACTAACTACTACATAGAACCTGCCTGTTATCTCAGCCAGAATCCACACTTCTGCAAGTCAGCGCTCTCCAGGTATACCCAATGGGATTTTATCGAGCTGGTCAGTCAGTACGGTATACCATTTCATGAGAAGAAGGATGGACAGTTATTCTGTGATAACAAATCCTCGGACATTCTCGAGATGTTACTCGAGGAGTGCCACCGGACCGGCGCTGAAATTCAGCTGAATACTTCAGTTAACTCGGTGACCCAGAGCGAGAGCGGTTTTACTCTGAGTACATCTACTGAAGACTACTCATGCCGCTCTCTCGTGGTCGCCACTGGTGGGCCGTCGATACCGACTCTGGGGGCCACGGGCTATGGTTATGATCTTGCTCGTCAATTCGGACATCGCGTGTTTGCGCCTCGTGCCGCATTGGTTCCCTTCACCATTACAGATCAGTTAAGCACTCTGTGTAAGGCGCTATCGGGAACGGCGCTGCCAGTGTCTGTTTCTTGTGGAGAGCAAGTGTTTAACGATGATCTGTTGTTCACGCATCGCGGCCTAAGCGGACCTGCGATTTTACAGATATCTTCCTACTGGATGCCGGGAGATTCAGTCGAAATTAACCTGTTACCGGGTGTCGAACTGACTCAAGCCTTCATAGAGGCTCAGCAGAAGAAAGGTAAGACTCACCTGAAAACCTGGCTTGCGAGCCTGACAACACAGAAGTTTGCGGAACAATGGCTGGCGTATCATAAGCTTGATGATCGCTTCCTTGCTGAAACGGGCAAGAAAACGATCAAGGCACTGGCCGGGTCGTTGCATCAGTGGCGTGTCAAACCAGCGGGCACCGAAGGCTACCGGACTGCAGAAGTCGCAATTGGCGGAGTCGACACAACAGAGCTGTCGTCGCAGACGATGGAGTCCCGTAAGGTGCCGGGCTTGTTCTTTATCGGTGAGGTTGTTGACGTAACCGGTCACCTTGGTGGTTTTAACTTTCAGTGGGCCTGGGCCAGCGCTGCAGCCGCAGCGGAGGCTCTGGCTGCCGGGTAGACCAGAATGCCAACCTGCCTAATGTGACATTCTAGATATGGCCTTACGGGAATATTACGTAAGGTTCAGGCATGCATCACAGCTTTGTCTAGACTGAAATCAGTTCCCCTTGCCCGGAGTGATTTCATGGCGTTTGCAGGTGCAGCAGCCCAGGACAATGAGAAGCCCGTGAAACCCGTCATCCTTCTGGTTGATGACGAGGAAAATATTCTCAAATCCCTGACACGCTCTCTGGGTCGGCTGGATGTCGATATCACGACGGCGTCATCGGTCGGTGATGCACTGTACATACTCGAAAATACCGATGTTGATCTCGTCATCAGTGACATGCGTATGCCTGGCGCTGATGGCGCTGAGCTGCTCAAAACCGTTGCTGAGAAGTCCCCGCATACCCTGCGATTCCTGCTCACAGGCCACTCAGATATGGAGTCTACGATACGCGCAATTAACGAGGGACAGATTCATCAGTACCTGACCAAACCCTGGGACGATAACAAGCTCCGGGCTTTGATCGAAGAAAGCCTTCACACTCGCCTGCTTGAGGCAAGAAATCAGCGTCTCCAGACAGAACTTGTGAGCAAAAATCAGGAGCTGGAAGAACTTAACAGTTCGCTCGAGAAGCGAGTAACGGAACGAACAGAGGAGCTTCGCCTCAACGCCAGACTACTCGAGCACGCTTTTGACGATCTTCAGAAAAGCTACGGTCATGTGCTTCGTCTTGCTTCCAGCCTCGGTGTCTTGCGTGAGCCCGGCGCTGCAGCAGCAGCAGAGTTGCGCTCTTCCATGGCCGAGTCACTCGCAGAAGCACTGGGTTTTGCAGATTCAGACATCCGTGAAATCCGTGACGCAGCCTTACTTGCTGATCTTGGCAATATAGGTTTGCCGGATGAGTTGTTGAATAAGCCGCTGGTGGAGTTCGACGGTGCCGATATGCAGCAGTACGCGCAGGTGCCGGTACTCGCTGAAGCCGCTTTAATGGGTATTCCGGGGATGCGTCATAGCGCCGCTATGTTGAGAAGTCAGTTTGAGCGGTTTGACGGTTCCGGATACCCCGATCATCTTTCCGGGTCTTCCATACCTGCGGGTGCACGCATCATAGCGATAGTAAGAGACTACACTGATCTTATCCGTGGGCGTTTCACCGGCGAAGAAATAGAGCCACAGCAAGCAAAAGCTGAGTTGGTTCGCCAGAGCAATATGAGATACGACCCGGCCATACTGAATATCTTTTGTGAGGAATGCGGTGCCTTCGACACCGAAAACCTTTCTGAGGACGCCTCTTATCTGGGGACAGATGAACTGGAAGCGGGAATGGTGTTAGCTCAGGACCTTTATAGTGAGAAAGGCATGATTCTGTTACGTAAAGGGCACGCTCTCACCAGTGAGCTGATCAGTCGTTTGAGTCACTTGCAGAACTGGTCGGGAAGAACACTGGATGTGGCGGTTGAAAAGCAAACCGATTTAACCAAAGAGATAGGAGGGTGATATGAAAGGGGTAGTGTTCGACATCCTCAGAGACATGATTGAAGAAAAATTCGGCCTTGAAGGCTGGAACCAGCTTCTCGAGAAAGCGGGGTCGCACGGCATGTACCTGTCGTCGGAAAGCTACGACGACAGTGAAATGGTTGCTTTGTTGGGTGCAGCTTCTGAAATGACGGGCCAGGATATACCCACCTTGCTTCGGACATTTGGTGAATTCATGGTCACCGAATTCTATGCTCGTTTCCCGGTTTTTTTCGAGAACAGTAACGGCCTGATCGATTTTCTGAAGTCGGTTGATCAGATCGTACATGGTGAGGTACTTAAATTTTACCCGGATGCAAACCTGCCATCCTTTTCTTATGAAGAGGATGGAGAGCACACATTGACGATGATCTACAAGTCGCAACGAAAGCTATGTCACCTTGCAGAAGGTCTGATAAGTGGGTCGGCGAAGCACTTCAAAGAACCGGTAACGATTAAACAACCTAAGTGCATGCACCATGGTGATGAGGTGTGTCACATTGTGATAACCGTCGGGGGAGCTGATGACTGAAGACTATCGTGCTGCCTATCTGAGAGAAAAAACGCTGCGGAAGCAGGCAGAGCAGATGCTCGAGGATAAATCCCGGGAGCTCTACGACTCATTCCGTAAGTTACAGCAAGCTCATGACAGTATGCAGGAGAACCAGAAAGCGCTTCTGCATAATGAAAAAATGGCGTCTCTGGGTGTTCTCTCTGCTGGCGTTGCGCATGAAATCAACAACCCGATCGGCTTTATCTACAGTAACTTCTGCACCATGTCGGAAGGAATGTCAGATATTCAGACGTTCGTATTCACCATGGACAAGCTGGTTAACAGCGACGCCGATGGAGAAAAGATACGCGAGGCATGGCGGGAAGGCCTGACACGGTACGACGTAGAATATCTGCTCATGGACTTCGAGAGTCTTACCTCTGAAACCATCGAAGGCCTTGAACGCGTCAAGCAGATTGTCGCGGATCTTAAATCCTTCACCCGGGAAGACAGCGGTGAAATGGACCTGGTCGACATCAATGAGTGTGTGCGTGGTGCTGTAAACATTCTCAGCAACCAGACCAAGTACCATGCCCAGGTACATGTCGATTATGGTGAACTGCCTAAGGTTAAAGGTTACTTCGGTAAGCTGAATCAGGTCTTCACCAACATGATCGCTAATGCGAATCAGGCGGTTGACGAGAACGGCGACATTCACATCTCCACAACGTACAACAACGGTTACATTGAGATCCGCTTCCAGGACAATGGCCATGGCATCAGCAAAGAGCACCTCAACCTGCTCTTTACGCCGTTCTTCACCACGAAACCCGTGGGTGAAGGAACAGGGCTTGGGCTGTCGCTTTCGCACGGGTTCATCGAAGAACACAATGGCCGCATCAAGGTCGAAAGTGAGATCGGAGAGGGCACAACCTTCACTATTTTCCTGCCTCCCGCAGACGACTGACCTCCCCTTAATGCCCATTCACTGAAGAAATAGTACATATAGATACTATTGATTTTAATTATGGGATCTAAAGCACTACTATTCGCTCTGTCAGAAGTCGCGGATCAGCAATTTCGCTGCTCTGTGAAACTTTCCAACCCACTCTTTTAAGGACTGACTTATGTCAACTTATCAAGAAGACATCAAAGCGGTAGCAGCGCTGAAAGAAGCAGCTGGTAGCCCATGGGATGCTATCAACCCAGAATCAGCAGCACGTATGCGCGCTCAGAACAAATTCCAAACTGGTCTGGACATCGCTCGTTACACTGCCAAGATCATGCGCGAAGACATGGCAGAGTTCGACAAAGACAAGACTAAGTACACTCAGTCTCTGGGTTGCTGGCACGGTTTTGTAGGTCAGCAGAAGCTGATCTCTATCAAGAAGCACTTCGGTACTACTAAGCGTCGTTACCTCTACCTGTCTGGTTGGATGGTTGCTGCTCTGCGTTCTGAGTTCGGTCCACTGCCTGACCAGTCAATGCACGAGAAAACTGCTGTAGCTTCTCTGGTTAACGAACTGTACACCTTCCTGCGTCAGGCTGACGCTCGTGAACTGGGTGGTCTGTTCCGTGCTCTGGACGCAGCTCGCGAAGCTGGCGATTCTGCTAAAGAAGCAGAAATCCAGGGTCAGATCGACAACTACGAAACTCACATCGTACCTATCATTGCTGACATCGACGCTGGTTTCGGTAACGCTGAAGCGACTTACCTGATGGCTAAGCAGATGATCGAAGCTGGTGCTTGCTGCCTGCAGATCGAAAACCAGGTTGCTGACGAGAAGCAGTGTGGTCACCAGGACGGTAAAGTAACCGTACCTCACAACGACTTCCACGCTAAGCTGCGCGCTCTGCGTTACGCTTTCCTGGAGCTGGGCGTTGACGACGGTGTTATCGTTGCACGTACTGACTCTGAAGGCGCTGGCCTGACTAAAGAAATCGCAGTGGTTAAAGAGCCAGGCGATCAGGGTGACGTTTACAACTCTTACCTGGACGTTGAAGAAATCGACGTAGCTGACATGGCTGAAGGTGACGTTGTATTCAACCGTGGCGGCAAGCTGGTTCGTCCTAAGCGTCTGCCTTCTGGTCTGTACCAGTTCCGTCAGGGCACTGGCCACGAGCGTTGCGTATTCGACTGTATCGAAGCTATCAACGCTGGTGCTGACCTGCTGTGGATCGAAACTGCAGTACCTACAGTACACGAAATCAAAGGCATGATGGACGAAGTACGTAAAGTACACCCAGATGCGAAACTGGTTTACAACAACTCTCCATCATTCAACTGGACTCTGAACTTCCGTCAGCAGACCTATGATGCATGGGCAGCTGAAGGTAAAGACGTTTCTGCATACGATCGTGCAAACCTGATGTCTGCTGAATACGACAACTCTGAGCTGTCTGCAGCAGCTGACGAGCGTGTTAAGACCTTCCAGGCTGACACTTCTCGCGAAGCGAACGTATTCCACCACCTGATCACTCTGCCTACTTACCACACGACTGCACTGTCTGTGGACAACCTGGCTAAAGAGTACTTCGGTGAGCAGGGCATGCTGGGCTACGTTGCTGGCGTACAGCGTAAAGAGATCCGTCAAGGCATCGCTTGCGTTAAGCACCAGAACATGGCTGGCTCTGACATGGGCGACGACCACAAAGAATACTTTGCTGGTGAGAACGCTCTGAAAGCCGGTGGTGCTAAGAACACTTCTAACCAGTTCTCTTAAGATCTGATTAGTTGTTCTTGAAGAAGCGGCCTACGGGCCGCTTTTTTTGTGCCTGTCTCTTTTTGAGATGCAAAGAATGTCTTTGCGGTCGACGACCACAAAGCCATTTAAGAAAAGCGTTGCTGGTGAGAACGCTGAGAGCCGAGGTGTAACAACACTTCTAACCAGTTCTCTTAAGATCTGATTAGTTGTTCTTAAAGAAGCGGCCTACGGGCTGCATTTTTTGTGCCTGAGATTTATTGGTCTTCGACCTGTTGTAGGAGCTCAACGCGAAGCTTGAGCGATTCTGTAGGAGGGGAGTATCTCCCCGACAATCGCGCATAGCCAGGCAAGCTGCCTGAAGCGCTCCTACGAGTTAACCTGCCGACCTGTAGGAGCTCAACGCGAAGCTTGAGCGATTCTGTAGGAGGGGAGTATCTCCCCGACAATCGCGCATAGCCAGGCAAGCTGCCTGAAGCGCTCCTACGAGTTAACCTGCCGACCTGTAGGAGCTCAACGCGAAGCTTGAGCGATTCTGTAGGAGGGAAGCTTCTTCCCGACATCGTTATTACCCGATATATGTTCGGGGATATGATCCCCTCCTACATTTGCCATGGTCAGCTTCGGCGATGACAGTAAAATGACAACGGCAAGCCATTTCCGGAAGGGTGGCTCACGATGTGGTATTTTCCTGACACTTACATAAGAACTTCTTCCTATGTGGCTTGGAAAATGTTTCCATTATCAAAACAAGAATAAAAACATTATTTCCTGAGAAGCACTAATAACCGCGTGTAACGCTGACCTGCAGCAAGTCATTCTTTGACAAAGTCGTCCAATATACTGATTTATAAGGATTTATTTTCAGTAGCTGATTGAATTATCAGTAACGGGCAAGCTTTTTGCTGTTTCCACTTCATCCGAAGTGGCCCCTGTCGCCAATAGACACAAGGTTACAGTTCGTTAACATTGCGTGGGTAATCTCAGCCGATGAGACAGCGCATTCTCACATTACGAAAGTAGAATAATTATGAGCCAAGCAGAAACCAGTGTGCAGTCAGGATCTTTCTTCTCTAAAGCCCACGAGTGGGTGGCACAGAGCCTGACGCAGCAGAACAAAATCAGCGCATACCTCGAACCTCTTATTCAGATGGCTGTACCAGGCTGGACGACCGAAGCGATCCGCTCAAAAGTCATCCAGGTACGCCCAGAGACTAACGATGTATACACACTGGTCATTCGTCCCGGAAAACGCTGGAAAGGCTTTACAGCCGGTCAGCACCTGCAGATTACCGCCGAACAGAACGGTACCCTTCAGACTCGTTTCTTTTCTGTATCGAGCGCTCCGGCACACTTCAGAAAAACCGGTCTGATCGAGATGAGTATTCGTGTTCAGGAAGGTGGTCGTGTAACCCCCTGGTTGCGTGAGGCATTTGCAGCGGGGGGTATCTGTAATCTGACCCAAGCAGAAGGCGATTTTGTCCTTCCTGCGGGCAATGACCCAGTTCTGATGATTGCTGGTGGTAGCGGTATTACTCCTTTCCGCTCAATGCTGAGCCAGATGGCCGCAACCGGCGACAAGCGCGACGCGCACCTTATGTTCTATGTTCGTGACGAAGCCAATGCGCTGTTCAAAGAAGAGTTCGAGAAAATTGCAGCTCAACACGACAATATTCGTGTGACCTTTATGAACAGTGCCGAAAAAGGCGTGTTCAGTGCGGAGCATATTCAGGAAGTCTGCCCAGACTTCGTAGAACGTAAAATCATGATCTGCGGCCCAACGCCAATGATCCAGCTCGTGCGTGGTGTTGTTGCAGAGCAGGGCGTTTCTGCTGAAAATATCATGTTCGAATACTTTGGCGCGGCTCCGATTGAACTTGACCGTGCTGACGCAAAAGATGCTTATGTGAACTTCGAGAAAGGTGGGGTTGCTGCGATGAGCAGTGCTGAAAACCCCGTTAGCCTTCTTGAGCTTGCCGAGCAAAATGGACTCAAGCCGCTGGCCGGATGCCGTGTAGGTGTCTGCCACCAATGCAAATGTACTAAAAAAAGCGGCGTAGTTCTGAACACTCTCACCGGTCAGTACTCAGACACTGGCAGAGAAGACATTCAGTTATGTGTGTCGGTTCCTGTCAATGATGTGGTGCTGGATGTCTAACGAGGAATATTATAATGACAACACATCTTCCTAGTGCCGAGACACTGGAATCATTCCATAAAGATCTGGATGAAATCCGCGACGACATCATGGCCAAAGTAGGTCAGGAGGACGCGAATTACATCCGTAAAATCGTGCGCGTTCAGCGTTTTCTTGAGCTGGGCGGGCGGGCCGTCATGGTCGCAGGTTTCTACCATTGGGTCTGGTGGTTAGTGGGTGCCGTAATGCTGGGCTGTGCCAAAATCCTGGATAATATGGAGATTGGGCACAACGTTATGCATGGCCAATACGATTGGATGAACGATCCGCACCTCAACTCACGCACATTCGACTGGGATAACGTCTGTGATGGTGAGTCCTGGCGACGCACTCATAACTACGAACACCACACATACACCAATATCATCGGCAAGGACCGTGACTTCGGTTACGACACTCTGCGTCTTAGCGATGATATCAAGTGGAAAGAGCATTATCGCTGGCAGCCAATCCGGCTGTTCGTATTGATGATGTCGTTTCAGTGGGCTGTTGCTTACCACGAACTGTTTGGTGAGCGCATCTTCATAGGTAAGCGCCGTCCAGAAGGCAAGTTACCTATTTCACATGCTGAGTTGATTAAAGACTTCTTTTCGAAAATTCGACGTGCAGTGTTCCGCGACTACGTATTCTATCCAGCCATTGTTGGTATCTTCCTTGGTTGGCCGATGTTCTTTGCCATCATTGCAGGTAACCTGGTCGCTAACCTGATTCGTAACGTGTGGGCGAACATCATTATCTTCTGTGGCCATTTTACCGAAGAAGTGCACACCTTTAACGAAGATGAATGTGAGAATGAAACCCGTGGCCAGTGGTACTACCGCCAGATTCTGGGTTCGTCTAACCTCGAAGGCTCTAAAGTCATGCACATCATGAGCGGTCATCTGAGCCGTCAGGTAGAGCACCACCTGTTTCCTGATATGCCATCGTATCGCTATGGCGAGGCTGCTGAGCGCGTTCGCCAGGTATGTGCCAGACACAATATTCCTTACAACACAGGCACCCTTTGGGATCAGTACAAAACCGTCGTTGCACGCGTGTTTAAATACAGCCGTCCACCAAAGAAATCAGGTGAAATGGCAAACGCCTGATATTTGACAAGTGTCTGATAAAAGCGGCATCTTCCGGGAGGTAAGTGCCGCTTTTTTTATTTGTAATGCCTTCTCCTCAGTCATATTTACCTCTCTGATCAATCAGATTGTCCAATCTGGAAATACAGAAAAGAGCCGCCCAAACACTCTGAATCAGGCCCTTCAGGAGCTTATTGTGCTTATTTGAAAGCAGTTCTGCACCCACCGGTGCGATTGATGACTTCAAGGAAATAGTGACTTTCGTCGACACCGGCCGCTCTCTGTATGACACTGGCAATCAATGCCATCGTGGCACGTAAAGTGCAATTTGCTGTCTGGCAATTGATTGATTGCTCAATAGCAGAATAGTCATTTCAGGAGAATTACAGTGACGACTCAGATACCAAGTGCAGAAACGCTGGAGTCATTCAAAAACGACCTCGACCAGATCCGGGATGAGACCATGGCCAAGGTGGGTGAAGAAGACGCTCGTTACATCCGCAAAGTCGTTCGTGTGCAACGCATACTTGATATCGGTGGCCGTGCAGTCATGGTTGCAGGTTTCTACCACTGGATTTGGTTTGTTGTAGGGGCTGTCATGCTGGGTGTGGCTAAGATCCTCGATAACATGGAAATTGGTCATAACATCATGCACGGTGCCTATGACTTTATGAACGATCCACACCTGAACGGCACCACGTTCGAATGGGATAACGTGTGTGACGGTCAGTCATGGCGTCGCACGCATAACTTTGAACATCACACCTACACCAATATCATCGGCAAAGACCGTGACTTTGGTTACGACCTGCTGCGTCTGAGTGATGACACTCCCTGGAAGCCACGCTTCAAGAATCAGTTCTTCTGGTACCTGGGTTTGTCGACTTTCTTCCAGTGGGGCGTTGCTTACCATGAGCTGATTGGTGAGCGCGTATTCTTCGGTAAAAAGAAAGTAGACCGTCAGAGCGTTGTAACGAAGAAGCAGCTGGCTAAGGACTTCTTCTCTAAAATTCGCAAAGGTGTGTTCCGCGATTACCTGTTCTATCCGGGTGTTGTTGCCCTGTTCCTGGGCTGGCCAATGTTCTTCGGTATTCTGCTGGCGAACATGGGCGCGAACCTGATCCGTAATTTCTGGGCATCCACCATCATCTTCTGTGGTCACTTTACCGAAGATGTTCATACCTTCAGTGAAAAAGAGTGTGAGAACGAAACGCGCGGTCAGTGGTACTACCGTCAGATTCTGGGTTCCTCTAACCTTGAAGGCTCAAAGCTGCTGCATATCATGAGTGGTCACCTGAGCCGCCAGGTAGAGCACCACTTGTTCCCTGATATGCCATCGTATCGCTACAACGAAGTGGCAGAGAAGGTTCAGGAAGTCTGTCGTAAGCACAACATTCCGTATAACACAGGCTCGCTGTGGAGCCAGTACAAAACGGTGGTTGAGCGTGTATTGAAGTACAGCAAGCCAACACCAGAAGAAAAGGCGGCCTTCAAACAAGCCAGAGCCTGATCTCAACCCACAAAAAAGCCGCTCAATGAGCGGCTTTTTTGTTTCATGGCTATCACCAACAAGCGTGGCTTACTTACCACCCTTAAGAACGTGTTGAATACGCATCTGGGTTTCTGGCGTTGCTAGCAGATCAGTGAACGCATCCATCTCCGCTTTTACTGCAGTATTCAGACGCTCTTGATGTCCTTCTGCACGGCCGAGCGCCTTGATTGCCTTCAGTGACCCCTGGTGATTCTTCAGAAGCTCAGCAGCAGTGGCCATCGCAGTTTCAAGAGCTTTGCCATCCTCAACTGCGGCATTCAGGAGGCCCCATTTCTCAGCTTCAGCGGCAGAGAAGAAGCGACCGGTAAGCAGCAGGTCTGCCGCGTTTTTAGGGCCGATCGCTTCAGCCAGCATCACAGAAGAACCGCCTTCCGCAGCAACACCAATTTTGGCAAACGGCAGACTGTAGCGGATGCTCTTACCAGCGTAAGCCAGATCGGCGTGCAACAGCAGGTTTGCACCGATACCGACAGCAACACCTTCCTGCGCAAGAATCAGCGGCTTCTCCAGGCCACCCAGGGTATCGAAAATACCGGCGACACCATCGCGTACACCTTCGAGATCACCGTCGGTCAGCAGATCACGAAGATCATTGCCCGCTGTAAACTTACCTTCTGCGCCCGTCATCACGATGACAGACACAGCATCATCGGCATCTGCTGATTGCAGCGCAGCAATGATGTCCTTATAGGTCTGAACACGAATTGCGTTCAACACCTTAGGGCGATTGATCGAAATAACCGCGATGCGATCGTTAACCTGATACTCGATATCCTGATACATAAGAAACCCTGACAGAAAGACCTTAAAGAGTCTGGATCATGGCAAAGGGTGCTTGTAAGAGCAATGATCAAAGATAACATCAGAATGATCAAATGTGTCGATTATGTGCTGCCCTGCGGAGGCGTCTGAATGTAAAGAGAGTGTGGATATCCAAGGCTCTTCACCGTTCTTAGTGGGAGAAGCTTGTATCCAGCCTTCCAAATTTAAAATATATCATCGCTTTATAACGCTCTTTATTCCGATGTCCATGAGCATTTCTATTGAGGTTCTTAATGTTTTT
>Ga0256829_1000511_pt1 | contig 38257 bp, 79 predicted proteins | sample 131447metaG_FD_185979 | JGI IMG/M metagenome (GOLD analysis project Ga0256829, IMG submission 185979) | Hydrothermal vent microbial communities from Lau Basin, Pacific Ocean - 131-447 | ecosystem: Environmental > Aquatic > Marine > Hydrothermal vents | place: Pacific Ocean: Lau Basin | collected... | reverse complement strand
AATTAATTACCACCATCACGCTGCATTATCTCCCATTAAAGTATGCAGCGTTGGAAATGTCCTTCTGATATCAGTGAACCGATGACCCCCCGTATCATAGATGTTATACCCAGCAGCGTGTTTAAAGGTCCCATCGGGTTTCTGGTAAGGAATAATATCATCATCCCTGTTGGCAAAATAATAAGCATTAACCATGTCCAACATTTCGGCATCCTTATCCATCTGCACAAGTTGGTTGACCTGTTCCCCTGATACCTCAAAATCAACACCAGTGGTGTAATTGGTATATCGGCCCGCTCGAATACCCGAGTTTTTAACAAAAACCAACGGATTGATTAATATTGCAGGAATGTCCATCATGCCAGATAATATTCGTGCGTAGAAACCGCCCAACGAGGTCCCCATCAGAATGATTTTATTAGCGGCACCAGTATTGATTAATTCTTTGATCTTAGCCCGCAATCCCACGATGGTGTCATTGGGCGCAAAGGGTAAGGTCGGGGCGTAAACCACTGCATTGGGAAATTCTTCCCGCAATGCTGCCGTTTTTGGGGATTCACCAACACTTGCGAACCCATGGATATATATGATATATGTTTTCATATCACTAATCATATCAGGATCATAAGGGGGTGTCAAGGGCATCGATGATTAATTCAGGACCCATGATGACCTTTTCCATTGGTTCGCCATTAATCAATCGGGTATAGTGATAGCCATCATCATTATAATCAATTATTGATTTATTCACCAAAATATCGGCGTATTGATTTGGCAACATAGTTGCCCCAAGCTCCAACCGTAAGGTTTCTGCACGGCCTGATACCTCGGCCCACGCTCTATCGTGTAATATATCAGCTTTCATAATACCAACTGCATCCCTCTTTCCCTGTCTCGTTCCATCATGACCAATACCAATGGACTTTCGGATAGGATTGCCATTTACCTTATACACTACCACCGCCACTAATTTACCGTCTCGTTGCACAGCCTTCCAAAAATCAGTTTTATCAATGAGATGGTCTGCTGATGTTGCCCCCTTATATCCACCAATTCCGGTATAAGCAGTCTGCAGTAGCTCCCATACCTCATCTTTATACTCTTCCATCGTATGCGTATCGTGAATATTGACAAAATGTTCTAACAACACCCTAGTAATTGATTTCATAACCATACCTTTTGCTCATAGAGATAATTAATTACTATGTGTGATCTCACACAACAATACCCCATATGATATATCTTCAATACTTTTACCTACCACATCGGTGATCACACACTCTGGTATATTTGATTGACCATACTGGAGCAATTGGGTTTCAGTCATAATCACAGACATCATCATATCAGGCACATATAATTCAGGATGAAACCCCATCAACGTGGTATGTGGATCAGCCAATGAAACGGTATATGACAAGTCAGATGGAATTGTTCGACTGGAAGCCAAATTCATCGTATGATCGGTCACTGGATCAATCGGCAACATGACATCGAGTGGTTGTTCATGTAATGATGAGTTTTTATATCCAACCATCCCAACCATCGCAGTAACCACCAATAGGCTGCCGATTAACACCCCACGGATGGTTGTTGGTCTGGTAGTAGTGGATTTATTAGTGACCATCATACATTTTTCCATTGGTGGCGGGGGGAAGATTCGAACTTCCGACCTTCAGGTTATGGGCCTGACGAGCTAACCAACCTGCTCTACCCCGCATTGATAAATGTTATTTAGACATTTGAGTTTAATTTGTCAATAGATGAAACCCCTACTGGACCAATTCAACATGAGGGCGCTCTACCCAATATGTTTGGTGTTCTTTGCCATGCTGATATTCACTAACATAATGCCCACGATGTTGAATCAGTTGCCCACCAGCGGAGGTATTATATGAAACTAGTGGACCCCACTGAAATGATGGATCATGTTCATTTGGTTCACCCATGTATTCTACAAACTCGTTGATGGTTGTAGTAATGATTCCAGATGGGCTATCAGGTTTTGTGGTGTTTGTGGTTTTGTCCATTCCGCCAACCACTTTGAGTTTTACCACAGGCTTTCGTGTATTGGGATTAAAGGTAACCATAATTATGCCTCCACGGTAACTGGCGGGAACAGAATGTGTTCCACCTTTTCGAATTCGTCCTTCATGGCAGTAAATACGTCAGGGTGAACCCATACCTGCCCACGCCCATATTGCTCACCCTCATGAGTGGTGATAGCCTCAGTCAGTTGCACTAATTCGTATTGCGCCATATGAGATTTCATCCATTCCCATAGTGGGAGGCGCATAGGAGGAAAATCGCGATACACAAGATGCTCCTTGCCTTCCGGCATAGGCGGATGCATCCCAAGAAAGGCTTTATATGCAGCGCTATAAGTCATGATATCCTCCAATACACAAATCGTTCTACTCTCATATACTTACGGACTAACCATTGGTCAATAGCTAAAATGGAATATCATCGCCCCTCTCCTCTATTTCATCCTTTTTAGGAATACTGATAGGATCATACATGTAATACTTGGTGCGGTCATCATCGGTCACCTCAACAACTCGTTGAAATGACCCCGCCACTGCCGTAATATTGTGGAGTGTGTGAATGTATATCATTCCTCTCTCATAACTACCATGCCAGTCGCCATTATATACATAAAAATTTATATCATCTTTAAATCGTACCATGATATTATCAGTGTATGCCAGTAATCCAGCATGTGGCCCATTAATAAGAGGTTTTAATATCATACGGGGTTTCCTTTGATCAAGCTGATTTAATACTACATTCTCGTAAGAAATCACCAAATAAAATATCAAATGTGTCCATTTCAAGCCATTTGTTGTATTTGGCTTTACTTCGGGTGCTGCCTTCTACAGTTTCGGTAAATCCGTTCCATGTCACCGACCATTTTTTGGGAGGAGTCCAATGTTCAGCTAGATATGCACGTAGTGCTTCCTTACCAGCGTTAGATACTGAAAATCCAGCAGTTCCCATAAATCGGCGTGATAATTTCCAATATGGATTCGCAAGCATTTCAGTCTCTTGGTCTCCACCAATGCTTACCCCAAAAAAATTGCGGGTGTGTATATCAACATCTGTTGGTCGGCCAAGAGCATGATCAAGCTCATTCATTACCGGATCGTCTAAACTGCGATTATTATGCATAACAATTTACTCATTTCCAATTCATATGCGAGGAGTGGGTATTACTATAAATTACAACCGACTCACAGTTTACTACCACCACTTACTTCATCTACGCTACCCCACCATTCACCTATCACCATCACCGACATCGCGTCAATCATCTCTGGAGTTAAATAACATCCAGTCCCACGATCATGCGCTCTTTTCATTCGCAATAGCGCCTCATCATATAATTTACTTCTAGCGTCTAACCCGTCGTCCATTACATTCTCCTAATTATCTCACACCGTGTCATTCGACATCACCGTAACCAACTGAATATGCCAGTATCGCACTTAGTCTGCCCGAATACATGGCACGTAAATACTCTTTGCCTTTTTTAGTTAGCGAGGATGCATGGCTAGTGCATCGAATTAATCCGTGATCTTTCAAAATTTGTGTTGTTGTATACCCTGTGGTATAACCCATAGAATATTTTATTACCCCATCGTTTATAATTTGTCTAGGATAGCATCACCAAATTTTACACCATCATGAACCGCAATTGCGTCTTGATCACTTACTATTTCAGTTAACTTCCGTGTCATGGTATTACCCTCCTTCATCCAAATCCATCCGAACCACTTACCTATTTTGACAAAACTCACACTTCACCTTTACATACCCACCCATTTCAGCCCCATGGGCCACTGCTGGGGTATTATCGCTGGAGGCAATAACGCAGGTGCATTTATTACCCCCACGGGGATGAACCCTAAATGATACCGTATACCCATCGCTTTTACTGTATTTCCATCGCTTCATGTGTGCATCACTCACTAACTTCCTATACCTACCACTATCAGCTTTTGCAATATCACTGGCCGTGTCAATCTCATCAAGCATGTCCCAAAATGCCCTAGCCAATTGTTCCCATGAATACGTTTCATCAATGTCCATAATTTATCCTCCATACTAATATGAGTTAGCGATTCCAGTATTGGTGAGTGATTTATTAATAATCATCACATTTTTGGATGTTGTCATGGGACGAACCCTCAAATATTTTACATTTAGTGTTTCTAAAAGGGAATTGTTTCAAATTACTCACACCAAATCTTGCACAGCATGCCCCGTCCACGAGCTAATAATGTGCCCATCACTCTCCTCATAGGCAGACTCGTAATGTTTACAATTTATACAAGAGACCATCAATTCATTTCCTCTTGGACGGTATCCCTATATTGTGGGGCCATAATATCCGGTTTTGGTTCACCAAGCAATACATGACGCAATTCGGCAACCTCATATTCTGCTCGATTGCGAAAATTTTGTCCATATCGGCGCACGTCAAACGTTTTACCATTACAGGTTATGCGTGTATAATATTCTTCACGATTACCCGACACCTTCATGACTAGTAATGATACTTCTATGTCCATAATTTATCCTCCATACTAATATGAGTTAGCGGTTCTGGTATCGCTCGATATATGATGCTGCCAACCGGAGCAAATGCTGCTCCTGCTCGATTCTATCAAGATCAAGACGTCTCTCATCTTGTTGTCTCCGAGCATCACGAATCCTATCAATCTCTCGTTTCACATACCACGCCCATGTGAATATCACGATTGATACCACTAGTATGATTATTGTACCAAGCATATCTACCTCCACACAAGGGTCATGCCCCATCATCCATTTCAATTTGGTCATCTTGATTAGGATGCATTAGTGTATCATCGTCATTATCCACATCCAAATCCATAGGAGCCAAGGTCTGAACCCCGATGACCTCTACTTTGACGAGTCCGCAAGATTTGTGACAATTGACACCTTCAGGAGTTGGCCATATAGTAACACAGGTTCCTCCCAATTCATAGGAGAATGTGATATCACTCATATATCCAAACACACCACCATTGGCGGTGTCAGTAAACATTGGAATGGGTTGGTCGTCGTCAATATTAGCCATCTTTAGTGGATACCACTCACCATCAAAATCAATTTCAATTAGGCCACCACGACCATCCGTCATGATTACCCGTTGGTCAGCCTTGGGACGATCAGTGTTCCCAAATAGGTCAATACGGGACCATCCGTCATTGAGAAATTTCTGCAAGGTTTCGAGTTGGGTCATGATGTTATTCCTAATGAATTTCGTATGTCGCGTTGTGCTTCACGATATCCTTCTACATTACTAACATTTATAAGTTTGTCAACACAAAACGGCAACAGATAAATGTCAATTATAAAATCCCAGTCACCACCCCCATCCATTACATGGTAAAGGTGGGGTTGATCATTCAATAGACCATGCCCACCCACTGCATATCCCCAATTTTCTGGTAATCCTGTAAGGTTTGTATCATGATTTGGAAAATCAGGAAGTTCATCTAGTGGTTTGATATTGATAAGATCAGTCATATTGGGTCCTTATGAGTAGTGAAGATCACCGATGATTATAGGTATAGTGAGTTTATGTAACCCGTCAAGCACCTAATCGAGATTTTATAATATCTACATATTGTGAATTTCGGTCAACACCAATCCATTGCCGATCTAATGCAATGGCTGCAACCGCAGTCGTGCCACTTCCCATAAACGGATCAAATACAACATCACCCACATTGGACCATGAACGAATATGATCTCTTGCAAATTCTTCACTAAACATTGCCGGATGCTTCCATTTTTTGGCAGATTGATCTTGTCCCGCTGTAGGGGTTATCCATACATTATGGCGCATGCCATACTCTGATACAATTTTTCTAGGACGAACCTTTTTGGACCCATCGGATTGGGTAACCGTGTTATCACCAAAACTTCCAACGTGTCCGGCATAAATATTTTTACGGTCTTTGATCGGATTAAATGTAGCCAATTTTCCCTTCACCAAAATGAATACATATTCGAACACTTGATGATATCGATTACTGGACGGATTGCTGAAATTAGATTTTTGATATATCATGGAGCTTAAATCCCACCTGATCCATGAAAAACATGGCTTGCCTAAAACTTGTCCCAGTTTCACTCCCATTATGGGTTTGGTCATTAACATTCCACACCACAACCCCACCAGTTTTGGTTACCCTATATAATTCATGCGCGACTTGTGTAAAATTGTCCCAGCACCAGTCATCACGATCATATGTCCGTAACTTATCATACGGCGGTGATGTGACGGTAAGATCAATACTATTTGAGGCAAGCTGATCGAATGATTCTATTATATCTGCATGATACAATATTCCTCCAGTTTGAGAAATATATTTCATCACTTATCCCCTCGGGTAGATACTCCAAATTTTTCAACTTCATTACCCGCAGCATCCCAGCCCTCTCGGTGTTGGCGGGCATATAATTCTAAATATGGGCCATCAAATAGATTTTCTATCAAATCATATTGATCATCGGGCTTCCTAGAGTTCTCCCGCCGTGGGGACCGAACTAAATCACGAGTTGATCGATTTTTTAAGTGGCTTAGGGTTTTGAAATTTTTAGTAGTGGCAACTAGGCACGGTTCGAGATTTTTCCTAGTAATATACCCACCACCGAACGCACGCTTTCCAGTGACTGGATTGAATTTATCCCATTCCCACGCGAGACCAGAATATTGAAACCCCCAACCATCGATTACCGCTTTGGCATCAAATATCGTGGGCCACGTACACCATAGGAATAACACGGCACCATCAGGATGTATCATATCCTTGATCGGCTGATTGACAATTGATTCAACAGGACTTACTGGAGTTAGATAATGTCGGCCAGGGCTTTTCTTCTGTCCTTTATCGGAGAAAGTTTTAAACTGCCAGTCAGGGTCTGCCAGTATTACCTTATAACTATGTTTAGGAACATCATTAAAATCAGTATATGCGGTCATTGGTCGTCCTTTTGGTTAACCAATGACATAATAATATCCATTATGTGAATTTCAAGTAGCTGGCCGTTTGGATTTCACCCAATTAATCGCATCCATTTTAGATGCTACATGATGCAACCAATACCAATTGTCATCGTATGTTGGCACAATACGGCAAGACACACGCAGAAACGGGCAAAAAACAATGGCTCATACCCTAACTGATATCCAATCCACGACTGGGGGGACTGGGTAATGCAACCATATCGTAATACCCCAGTGGGGTGATTTTTACAAGCCTAGCACTAGTTGGCCCGTCACCACTTTCTGACCTACTAGGTTATGCTTTGCCAATTGATAGCCCCCTGACGGGGTCATATCATGTTTCACCAATATCCTCCCACAGTTGATGCCATACCCATCCAATTTGGTGGGAAGTCATAGATTTGAAATTTTCCATGATGATTTAAGCCACCTTGGGCACAATCATAATATCCCGCCCAATCGGGTTTATCCTGCCAACGAATTTCTGTCAGGAATGGTTGCACCGCGCACATAAGTCCACCATCATCTAAAAACGAGTCAATAGTAGACAGCCGAAGTAGTCGTGTGTGGACACACTGGCCATCAGTGTTTGCCCAATTATCGGCCTCATATTGATTACACGCCTCACCATACTCATGCTTAGGAATTTTGATGACATAATCCCCAATGCGATAAACACTGCGATCCCACCCAGTTCCTAGGTATTTCCATATCCTCATAGTGCATCCTCCTACCATGAGGTGTAACCGAGGATATGGAAAATGTCAATACATTTATGCTACCTCAAGCATATCCGCCCCAACAGCGGCATCTTGTAGGATCGATGCCTTATATGCCGCCTCCATGCGGCAATTTCTGTTTCAGCCCCTGCATCATTTTTGTAGCACCATTCTGATGATCACTACTGCGGCTAAATGAATCATAAATATCATTACGTTCATATTATTTACCTTTTATTATTTCATTACACCGATAAGGTTGCAATGCCATCGGTAAGTGTTCCCCACATCATCAATAATGATATCAAGGTAAGCATGTAATACCCCAACACTGCTGATGTTGGGGTATTATCATAATATTGATCTTTGCGGGACCACCCAACGGATTTATATCCAAAAAATCCGGCAAGTGGTATCCATCCGATTATCTGTGCCAACACAATGCCATTGACAAACAGTATAACGGCACACCCCATCATAATAATCCCGATTATAGTGGCTTTTGGCATTGTCATTTGCATGATGAAGTGTCCTTATTTTTGATTAGTTGCGGTTCGTATTTCCTGAAAGGTCGTCTTAATGAATAGATGTCAGTGATTGAACAAGTTCCTTTCATCACTATTGAATTATTCTCACCACCCACCCACAGCCAGTGTAAATGACCATTATTCTGTCCTACGTATGCAGCCAGATTATTGCGCTTTAATAGTTCCTTGAGAAGTTCTGATGCCGTATATTTCATGCCCCCACACTATCCAATGATATTCCCAACCACCATAGTGCCCCAATCGATGACCATATAGTGATTATTGACCAAGCATATGTATTATCAACAGCATATAGGTCATAACTTTTGGACCAATATTGCAACCGATAGATGGCAAAAACCGTTACCAATACCCAGATCACCAGCCCGATCCATGTGATTTTCAGATAGTCCATAATAATATAACATCCCACGATGATAGCCATTCCTATCCAACCTTTCATAAATCCATTCATTCTTCTATCCCTCCTTATAATAATCTTCATCCATGATTGGGTGCCGTAATCAGTTCGGCATAATATCCCGATCCGTCTAATACAAATGCTATTCCAATAGCATGATGGGGGAGTAACACACGTTCTCCATCATCATCCCATTCAGTTACATCTACGCTATGTGGTGTAATTTTACCTCGGCCAAATGACTTCTGCCACTTCTCAACACACTCGTCATCGTCTTTCGCCCAATGCACACAGCGATTGCAAGTATCACGCAGTTCCATAAAACACCTCCCGCCATGTTGGTTCACCATCGGCTAATGGGATTCCGACTTTGGGTAGATGATGGTCTTTGCACCACGCAATACCGGATTCATCCATCGGTAGCATACAAGTCCTATCATCTTTGACACCCGTAGTGGATTTAGTCCATTCAACAATATTGGTATACCAATAATTTACCGTATCTTGTCTTCGGTCATTAATAGTTACCGACCGAATGGTTAGAATGTTACCATCAAGACTACATGTATATGCCATCAGTATTCCTCATCGACCCGTTCGGTCACCAACGATACTTCATTTGCGACTTCGTCATAGGACATGTTTACCACACGTAGTCCATCAGCGGCCCCCCTGTAGGTTTCGATCCACACACGAGTATTGGCGGTCATGACATAATCGCCCCCGTTATAACGATGGACTTTCTCACCAGCCCCCACAGTGGTTCCCAATGCCTGCAAAAGCTCGATTACGGTCTTGTATGGGTCACCAAAACCCGCACAAACAAATGCTAGTTCGGAATAGCAAGTATCGTAATTGCTTAGATTTCCGACTCTCACGCGTTGGTCACCATTTACTACCACGGCTGCACCACGAGTATTGATTTCATTCAAAAATTCCATCATCTGACCAACGGTCATCTGCTTTTGATTTTTTGGGGGTAGGGCAAAAGCTACCATATGCATAATGTGATCTCCTCAACTCGTTTCGTTAACCCATGTATATCAGGCGGTAATTGATTCGTCAAGAACTATTTTGGTGGAGATTCTCTCATTTGCAAATTGGTAATAATCTTCATCCATCTCAATACCAATAAAATTCCGCCCCAGTCGCGTCGCAACCACCCCAGTTGTTCCAGTGCCCATGAATGGGTCCAACACAGTGTCACCTACTGCGGTGAAGTTGGTAATGATACGTTCGACCAATTCCTCTGGGAATACCGCTCCATGGTCCTTATGAGGCTTCTTACCGCGTTTAATTGACCAATGGTTTGATAGCGTGCCACGGGCAAATTGTCCGGTATGAAATTTACGGGTTGCAGCAGTCAATTTGTCAAACACTAATATGACCTCGAATTGGGAATTTAGAATCAACTCACCAATCGCGGGTTGACCATTTACTTTATCCCACACGATGATTTCTTTCAATTGTTCAGCAAAATGCCCAATCAGTTTAAATAATGCAACTTTGTTTCCGGTTAGAAATTGCACATTGTAGAATATCAATCCATCGGTAACCCTCAGTAATTGATCAATCACCGAACGGTTAAAATCGAAGTATTCTTCCATTGGCAGATTATCATCATAGTTTCGATATTTGGTGGAAATTTCTTTGACAATTTGGCGACTATGATACCGAACCTGCCCGTTGGGTTTAGTTGATATCCGCAAATTCATATTATATGGAGGGCTGGTGACTACAGCGTTGACGGAATCATCAGGCATGTCTGATAGCCGTGATAGACACTCGTCATTATATAGTGTAATCATACTACAATCCCACCCAATAGGCGTTCAATATGAGTCTGCTGAGATTCCAAATCTCGCAACTCAGCAGACGCCCTATACACTTGCTGTTCCATTTCGGACATCAATGCTGCAGTAGTGTGCCACTTGGTCGGCCCTAGACGGATATTGATCGTATACTCAAATGGAAACCGCTCAACCACTTGATATGGATCAGCCGTTTTCACAAATTGTAGTTTTTCGTCATCAGTCATAACCATAGGCCCCCTTTTATTCATACTCAATGGTTTGATACAAAGATTTGATGATTCGTATCGATCCATTCAGCAAACTTCATTTGATAATCCGATATCCTGTCAGTGTGGCAGGCAAATGTAATTTTGACAGTATATATTCCACCCCCACAATATATGGTCACCACTGGATGATATTGCACCATATGACTATGATCGTGAATCATATTGGCCCATAACATCGCAGCATCGTGGTCTTGGAAAACGAATGTCTTATCGATGTTCCCACTATTGGTCCGAACATGCCACCCATTGGCCACATAATCGTATACAATAGTTTGGGACAGATTAGTCATAGTGGTCACAAAATCGTTCCATCTAATTTTATCATCATCTGATAGATCATTCATATACTGTTCTGCCCCAGCAGTGAGTGAAGAATTCTCATCAATTAGCACTTGACCCACCCACGCAGTCATTACCGCCACCGCTGTCTCTGGGTGACCCTTTAATATACCCAGTAATTCATCAGCACTGAGCGTAATTGGTGTATGGGTGTAAAATGTAACATCCGGTGTTTCATCCATAATATATCCTCACTGGTAAGTTCGTTGACACCTATAATGGGTCATTCATAGGACATCAATAAGATATTTTATTAATTTAGTTCTTGACGAATCAAAAATACTTCTGATATACACGGGCTATCGAAACGAATTGAGGAGATTTTATACAATGAACAATATTACACATGACACTGCACAGCTTGCAATGATTGCAATTCGGTCAAAAATCAAGGAGTGTGAAATCTATCCTAATGGGTCAACTGGGGCACTCCTTAAAAAAGAATACGAAGCTGCACTTGATGACCTATCAACCCCGTCACGGCTTAGTGAAGTGCATCTGGTGATATTGGGAAAAGATCGTAATCTCTGGGATTACGAAATCAATGCTTACACAGACCCCGAGGATGCACGGTCAATGGCCCAATCATTGATGGACAGGCCGTCCGATAGTATCGAGATTAAAACGGTGAAAATCTTTGAAGAATCATAGATGATTGGTTATGAATATTTATAATCATCTTTGATATACCACTTTATGGCCATCGATTATCACTCGGTGGCCATAATATTGAATATTACACACTTGTCGTGCTGAGAACACAACAACATCATCACCCACCCCTACATTTGATTCACCAATCCATGCATCATAACCTAATGCGGCCATTTGTAATATATCGTGGTGGTTATCAGGATCAAAATCATCATTAGTGTCACCATAACGCCATGGATTTTCCATAGATAGTGCAGCCCGTATAATGTAACTATCCCCATCGTCTATCCCAATATTTGGATCAGTATTGAACCATATGGAATTATTACGCTCAACAAATCCGCGTGATAAAATCGATGTTATGGCAGCTTTATCACTAGCATGATAGCCAATTATTTTGGTTTGGCTATTTCCAGCCAACTCTCGCAGTCGCTTTATATCCATATCATACTCCCATATGAGCTATTTATGCAACCACCACACCAACCTCAGTAAATCTCGATTTACTGACTTCAACCCAATGGGGGTCATTATCGATCCCAATAAATTTTCGATCTAATCGGCTACATGCAATTCCCGTAGACCCTGATCCCATCGTGAAATCTAATACTGTATCTCCGATGTTGCTATAGGTGCTAATAAGATATTCCATCAATGCCACAGGCTTTTGTGTTGGGTGCAGTTTAGCCTCACCCGAATTGTCATTGTTCACTACGGGGATTTCAATGACATTGGTAGGATAGCGATCCGTTTGTCCACCTCCGGTAAACCCTCGGGTGGTTGCACCCATCGTGGCCCCATCACTGGTGTGTTTAGTATAGCTATTCACAGGCTTATGCCCAGTTGTCTTTTGTGGATTATAGACAGGCGGTTTAGAGTAGAATACCACAATGTCTTCAGTGGATCGTAATGGCTGCTTCTTGGCGTTCAAAAACCCGGTCGATTTATTCTTTTTCCATGTCCAAGTGTATTTGAACATTTTGGGATTGCTCATTATAAGTGCTGAGGTAAATGGTTGTGCCGCCATAAGGACAATTGCACCATTAGGCTTCACGATTCGCTTCAACTGGGTCCACATAGGTTCAAATGGTATTACTGAATCCCACTTGCACTGAGTGGTCCCGTAGGGAGGGTCTGCCATGACCATATCTATCGATTCCTCCGGAAGCTCCGCCATTGCAGAAATACTATCACCAAGAATGAGTTTCATTGCATTTTACATTCCCGCCAGTCTATCAACCCACCATGTAATAGCAGTTTGATCCCTAGGATGGTGCCATTTTCGGCGGACATCAATAGTAAGGTCATCCAATAGGGATGGCTCAAATACAATGCCATGATGGGCAATGCGCAATGGATAAGTTATCGAACAAAATAAATTTGCTACCAATGTTGCATCAATAGGGGCATCGAATTCTACACCATATATTGACAAACGGGTGGTTAATGATTGCCAATCATCACCTAGGCGTAGCTTTTTCCGCAGGGTCAAAACTCCAACATCCCATAATGTTGTATGACGATTTAATAATAGCCCTTTATGGAACAGGGTAGGACTATTGGCTACCTCGGCCAGTGTAATATCACCAAAGGATAGTAATAATGCTAGATCGGACATAGTGGCGCAATTATAATGCATCATAGCGAGTAAACCACTACTGGAATGTCGCCCATGGTGGTCTCAATAATCTCAGCAATAGTATCCCAATCACCGCCACCTAACCCCGCGCCGATCCGTGGGATCGCAATAGGCCGCTCCGGCAGCGAATCATTATGAGTAATGAAATCTTTAGTCCACAGGAATGCGGTTTTGATAGCATCGTAGTCTACATATTGGCGTCCGTCACGTCCATAGTCGGCCTGAGTGATAGCGTTACCCACAATTCTCAACCCCGTTGGATAATCCAGCCATGTCCAATATACATTGCCTAATTTCAATCCACGACCATCGTGCATAGCCATATAATCGTCATAGGCTTCGGGATATTTAGCACGAACCGCTTTGGCAATTCCTGAACCCATGACGCCTTTTTGATTGCAACCGTGTAAGATAATCGGCTCTTCGGCTTCAAGCAAATCACCAGTTTTATAAATCAGCATTTGACATCCCATTGATAATGTAATGTGGGGGCTGAAGTGGCCCCCACCGAGGACTTAGGCCACTACTCGGGTAGAGTTGCGGGTATATACGGGAATACGGCGACCACGGGCTTGGATTGATGTGGCACGAACGGTCTCACTGGTTTTGGTAAGCAGGTTGGCCCGAACCAGACTTTGGATCACCCCACCCCATGCAGAAGGAGTAGGTGCGGTTACCCCAGATTCTTGACACCGGAGCCGGATAGTTTCACCAGTAAGGGTCTTTCCCACTTTAGTCCGCAGGGCGGCTTTACGTGCTGCTTCGAGAAGTTCTGTGTTAGCCATGATATGTTCCTTTTCGTTAGTTGGCTCAATACAGATAATCAAGTGTCTCGCGGTTACAAGAGATTAGTTGAAATTATTTTAACCAAAACTCACAACACCCGTATCGGCGGCAATACTAAATGCGGCCAACCATCTCACATAATGAATAGTGAACTCAACATCATTAGCCATCATATGCATGACGGTTGGCAACAGTCCCGTAAAGTCATTGGCCAATTTACGTGACGTTTTGGGACCAATAGTTCCCACACAATCCGAGAATTCAATCAATTCCCGAAACGTATTAGAATTACCAATCTCAGAGCATTTGGTTAATTCAGATAGCTTGTTCCGCCACTCGTTATACCTGCCATATGATCCCGCCGTAAATTCTCCCATACCGCTTGCATGATACCAACCACCGTTGATACCATCCGCCTGAGCAGGGAAGTGATGATTGACGTGTAGTAGGATATGGTTTCCATCCTGACAATCGGCCATATAATTCATAATAGAACCATCAATCGGATCACCAAGTGTTTTACAATAAGTAATATCAAGTCCCATTAGTGTGCATCCGATTGTATCTCATTGATCGTATTGGCCATGTTCTCGATGACTGCATTGGCCCAGTTGGGTTGTTTCATCAGTTGGAGTAATCCCAGCAGAAGTAACCGCCCATCGGTATACTCGTCCTTTGCCTCTGCTGGGATTACCAACTCGATTTTACCATCACCATTAAAAATTATCGCATATGCGTCATCTGGTATATCAGTCATTATGTATCTCTTGGTGATTTGGGATCGTAATCCCATGGGGGTTGGTCAAGTGGTTCATCATCGACTGGTCGCATGTTGGTAACATCCTTATACAATTTATGACGGGGGATAGAATTATCTTCGTATGTCTGAAGTAACGCTAATACACGATGTAAAAGAGGACCACTGGCCGAGTTCATATTCCCGATTCATGCTATTCCAATCGGCAATATAATTCATGCTCAATAACATCACACCACCCATATGTGGGACTGGCCTCCCAATTCGGGTATGAGCAGCCGGACACAATTAGTGCCAGTAAAAAGTATTTCATGAATATCTCCATCAATAAGTGACGGATGATATATAATACCTGATTCGGGCTATGTCAATGGCGGGAGTGTGTTCATCCACTCAGCAAACTCGTCAGACCCCTTACCTCTTATATAATATAGAAAATTTTCGGCAAAAAACTCATGTGGGTCAGTAGTGGAGTATTTGGTCGGGAACCATGGATTACGGTCGGTCATTTCAATAGGATCACCATTTGCATAAGTGACCCTGCCATCATCATCAAACATTCCCCAAGGGGCGGTTACTGAATAAAAACTATCATCGGTTTCGTATTTCAATTTAACCCCGTTTCTAACAATAGATGCAACATTCATCACGATGCCATTCATTGATTTATCAGTTGGAGTAGGAAATGTTAATTGATCGCCAACATGAATGACTGGGCTACTGGTGTATGAATTACCCGCTTTGGCGATCTCGTTCCACTTTTGAATGATTGTATTTTCTAAGCCCATTTGATCTTCATATTTATGACCCATTTCGTGAATAATGGACTTGACTGCATTGCCCTTCCGCAACATTGGCATAGATAACGTTGTCAACGCCGAACCATATTGATATAATGCACACACATTTTTATTTAATTTTCCGATGCGAAATTTACCAGATATCAGTTTACTAAATCCGTATTTTGCTAATGCCGTCTTAGCATCATCTAATGTGGATTTAACTAGTGACAGTGACTTTGCATTCATACCCTCGGTGGGTATTATTGATACATCCCCGTATTGCACATTATCGTCAAATTCCGGCATCGGACCAAAGCGTGGTTCCAACACCGCTGGTCCGATGCGGTGTTTGTTCATTAACAGTTTATACAACCCAACCCGATCAACCTCAGTGTAATCAAACAATGAGGGGAAATCTTGAATACCATCACTGGTATACATCATCATATAATTACGAACCGCCTCCCACATAGAGGTTTCTTCGTCAGATAGTGGAGCATACCCCCGTTGAGCCATATAATCTTTTTGTTGAAGCAATTTGGCGGTTTTTGTCCCAACACTAGTTAGTGATATGACAATATAATCATTACCACTAGGAGTGACCGTGACAAACGGAAGCATGTTTTTCTCAGAAGTATAAAACCCTCTTCGATCACCGTTGCTCCTAGTGATCACGCGGGCACGAGATTCATTTAAATTATCAAGTTTCATACACCTATTTATGGTTTATAGAAAGTATGCCCACGGTATACAAATGTTGTAGCAAATTTTCGTGACCAACTTGGGGGATTATTCATCGCTGATAGAAAATATAATGATCCACCTGTATAATCGTTAATCCCATCGTGATTATAATAGACAAACCGAGCGGCATCCATTGATCTATTATATGCAGATATCTCATTGATGCTAGTGTGCCCCTCTTTGATCCAAGCGAATTGACTCGGTTGATACACCACACCACAAATCGTATTAGGAAAATGGGGGGAATCTCTGCGATTGATTGTAGTCCATGCCACGGCTACCATACCAATGCGACCCTCCCCACGGGCCTCATGATAGATATTGGTGGCAAGGCATCGTAGCTCTTTTTGATCAAAGATTGCCTGTTCGTGTGCCATGGCCATACGGATGATCGCCACGGGGTCCCGTCGTGCTGGCCGATCCACGATGTCAAACACCTCAGGTAGGTGCCCTGATGCGGTCTTAATCTCCCCTAGTATAGGCATCCCGAAACGGATGTATACAAACTGCTCAGACGGCCACACAGGCCCGTCATCGTTCGTTGGGACCACCACCTGCACCAATGCCCTATCACCCACCACAGGAGGATACACAGGGGCTGGTGACTGGTAGTGGCTAATCATCCAGAACCCAGCCATGATGGCCAGTTCGATCAGTATGATGAATGTAATAAGCATTATCCTGAATTTAGTCATTAATCAACTCCACACCATCAAGATGCTCAGCGCACAACCGCAGCAGACCAACCGAGGGATGGGAGTAACACCGACGAACTGACCTACGGGTCCGATAGTGGGACACCGTGACCTCGGTTACTGGGATGTCACCAAACATAACGGGAGATTTCAGTTTCAGGCGATCACCAATTTTAAGCGATTTGATCATTTTGGTAGATGCTGTGGATTTGACACAATTATCACGCCATTTAATAGCCCATTTTGCGGTCGTCGAATCTTCTACAATCGGGGACAGCAGTTTCAAAATCTTCTGCGGAGCCTTTGCATCTACCGGTCCAGCGGTTTCTGCGATACATTTGTATTGCCATTCACCATTACTGCGGTTGGTCATCACCACATTTCCATACACAAACGAATCATCTTCGATTGCGTAAATTTCATCCCAACGGGTTTTTGATAGATTGCCGGAAATTTTGACGGCCATATACCATACACTACCAACTTTGGAAATCGCCAATACCTCAGAGGTAACATCCTTGTTGGAATATGTGTATTCATCCACCAAGTGCTGCTTTTCCTCTGAATAGCTCTGAGGTGCATCAGCAGTATAAAGTCCAGTCCAGCCCATCAGGTTCCTCCGTTTGTTGATATAACTGAGGTATACCGGCGGGAGTTGTGTTTGTCAAGAACTAATTGAAGAATCTATACCCTGATCGCAACATAATCGCTCTAAGAGATGATCGGTGATCAATGACTTGAGTGGATGAGGCACTGTGTCTATTGTCAATCATGAATGCCTCAATACTCTGATTTGACAAGATGATCTTAAAGGTATACGAGGGCACACATACCCCACCACCAATTCTAACTGGCAGTTGCGGCAATACCGCCCCAGTAATAATATAGGTAGGGGTTACACCATTACTGGTAACAACGGCCCTGGCATATTCCTCCAAATATCGCCATGCTCCCCGATTGACATTTGGATTTTGTGGAATGATATTGCTGAGATAGAATGATTGGGACATAGATGCAGTATCTTCCCGCATATCCCCCGCTGGTGCCATGTGACCACGATCATATGAGGAATGATAATAATCTCTAAGGGTCGCAGAATCCACAGGATGCAGATTTGGGTCAGGTTTGAAATTATTACTCCTAGGGATGATTCCATCTATTTCAGATGCCAGTAAATTTTCAAACACCAATAATGGAATTTTACAATCCGTGTCATAAATTACTGCATAATTGATTCTACATATTGTCACCACATTTGGACGATCCACATCAAACAGGAATGGAAAGAACTCAGAGCATTCGGATGGGGCCACACCATCAGTAATATTAGGATCAGCCACATAAGACTGCCCGTTTACGGATGTGGCCCATAGCGTCAATAACACTGCAAATGATTTCATCATAATTTATTCATCAGCATATCGACATGAAAACCGATGGCGATGATTTGAATATACTAGTGCAATCATTTGATCATTTTGCTTTCTCAATATGTCCACAATGTGGATAATTATTTCATCATCACTCATCATATTAATAGTCTATGTGGGTGATATTGGATTTTGGCGGAACGACAAGGATTCGAACCTTGGACACCGATTAAGGTGTGACGGATTTCAAATCCGCTGCAATAAGCCAGACTCTGCCACCGTTCCATATAGGGTATTTAGTATCAACACTACCAGATGTCAATATTATCCTCAATAAGGATTTTGGTGTGATCTGTGTCGCATATTGATCAATGTTCCCCATCATCGTTTTGGGTATATCATAATGTGGGCGGTGTCCGCCATGATACCAATGCCGCTTAATGCCTATCTTAGCAGCCATAACGTGTAGGTTTTCCACCGAATATGGCACACATACTAGGTGGCGCATCCTGTCGTAGTAATAAGTCATTGATATCGATGCAATGCACCTTGTGCAACCTCATGGCTGAATTGTAACACAAAGTCAGGAAGCACTGGTAGATCATCGCCTGTCCATTTTCGTTTTATTACCAAATGAGGATTAACCCCTTCCGCTCGTGGCTCTGCTCCCATCGTAACAAATCTATCATACCGCATCCTAAAACCATTATGATGTAGTTGAAGAATCAGCATTGGGTGCCTACGGGTCTCAACTACCTTCCAAATAAAACCATCCATTGGGGGCACCGTGATTGGCATCCACATATCAGTCTCAACCGGTAGATCAATGACATTCTTGGTGGTCATAATGGTAACCGCCAATTTATTGGCATCCTTACGGGTTAACCCCAGTTGAGACCAACAGGGGGATTCTATCAATTGATTTATGGTGAAAGAAGACGGCTTAATACTGATATGGGTTCCATTTTGAAAATCAGGAATCGGTCGGCCCATCGGTGCCCTCCAAAACTTTAAGTGGAATTGATGTTTCCAAATCTTCCATATCATGCCAAGCAATAATGGGAATAGACCAATCAAAACCAAAACGCCCGTTTATCACATTCATATAACCATTTGCAGTGCGCCTACTGGTGTGAATACCAATACATGTATTGGATACCACATCCATCTCAGCAAATAGCACAAATACCGTTTTCCCTTCTGGCAGTGGCTCATCCTCCACGCTGATCCAGCCGGAATTATTCATCATTCAATGCATTCGTAAATGCCCGAACTAGTGCCGCACCCACGGTATCGTTAATGCCATGTTGCCAACGATATGCATACGGAATTTCTGGATCAGGATCATATTCATCCACCCCACGGGTTTTCGGAATTTCAATCAACGGGAACTCCTCGTCATAATCCGGTTGCATCTCCATCAATTGTCGATTGATGGAGGCGGCAAATTCCCGCTTCACCGCAGCACGAGTAGTTTTTACCAAATCATGCTTTGACGCTGGATCAACGTTACAGCATTGGCATTTACGGGTTGGGTGGTTCAACATCCGACGGGTTGCATTCTGAATACGTTTGATACGGGAAATCTGCATTATTACCTCCATACTTTATAACACATCAATACCACTAGATCATCAGAATGTCAACTAGGTGCACCATTTATTTTTAATCACATTATCAACAATAACATCATCTCATCCAATCATACCATCAGGATCAACAATGGTAACCTCACACCCACAGCCGGACCCGAGATATTCACGCACTGTTTCCATATCACGTCCATTAGATTCTTCAAACCACGAATGGCAGGACTCGCATATATAGCCCTCCACCCAATCTCGAAAATCCGCATGGGTATTGAATTTTAGCCCTTTCTCCCCATTGGGGCCGATTGAGCCACTATCGGATGGTGCGTATGTGACCGTGATCATATCGTATCCCATTTATGGATTGGCGGAGCGACAAGGATTTGAACCTTGGGGACCCGTAGGCCAACTCCCTTAGCAGGGGAGCGCGATAAGCCAGACTCTGCCACCGCTCCATGTTGAGTATTTACTAATGCGGTTTGCGCTCTTTATCCTTAGGCTGACTCGCCGATTTAGCGACATTAATGAAGATATTACTCATCATCCGGTATAGGGTGGTCCCAATCCACGTTAGGGGATCATGTAGTATTGTCCAAAAGAATGAAAACGGCCAAAACACCATCCATGTGGTCAATCGGTCATAATGATTCGATGGGTGTAGGGCAAACAACTGAGGGGTTCTGAAATATACCTCTACAGATACAGGAGCTTCACCCGCCACCCTCTCTACATACCTTGCATCCATATCATTAATACACTTTAGAGCATCTGGGTCAGCATTAGCTTTACAATAGTTCCGCCATTTCCAGAAGGCGGTGTAAATTACACCAATACCAAAATATACTAGAGTGCCAGCAATGATGGTTCCAGTGTGGGAGGTGATCCAATCCCATGAGTTCCACCCACCCCCATACCCGTAAATGATCAAACTGCCAGCCACAATTGTAGCAATAATACCCTGAATCCACCCTTCGTTCTCAGAAAAGATCATTAGTAGAATGAAGGCCATTAATAACCCAAGATTTACTGCAAGATTCGCAGTAATAATTTCAAAAAATGCCATGTGAGGTTCCTTTTAGTTTCTAATCATTTTCATCATTTTTGAATACATCAATCCTTAGATAATATTATTGTATCCACTGTATACCGATCTACATCATTACCCCCTACATAAGTGTCATCCAAGCTCCAGTCAATATCATTTGCTGACAATTTATTGGCTACATCACGGGCATCTGACACGGACTTGGCCCATATTGTAGTGTTCCCGTATGCTTCCATTTCTACCATGGCAGTTAGTTCAACATCATATTGCTGATAATCAGGATCGTTTGGGTAATCCCACAGTCCATTAGCTTTAATAACCGCATCCTTTTGTCCGTGGGGGAGTGCGGCCAGTGCTTTGATCTGCTCGGGGGTTGGTGGGTTATTCAGTTTCATGATATTACTCCTTGATCATAAATATCTAATAATGAACAACATCAATGGCAAGCGGTAACTCTAAAAAAACCAATTGGTAGTTGGTGTAGGAATCGAACCTATGACCTCAGTATGTAACACCAGTCACTCTACCAGACTGAGCTAACCAACCAATTGAAAGGTTCCCCCTTTTGCCCATTATTAAGAGGGGTGGGGAACCATGACAAATTATATTGGTATCACTAAAATATGATTTGTCAATAGGCTATTAACCGACCACTGCTGTAATTACCATCAGCAGACCCACAAACACTACGATAGCACCCAGCGAGGTCCTAGTGTCAGCAACTTGTGTATCGATTTTTGGATACCATTGAGTCCATGGTAGATTAATATTTTTATCCACAGGTTTACCCCGCTCCATCACCGTGATTGTTTTGGTTTTAACCATTTTGGTCACCAGTGGATTTGTGTTACTGGTTATTTTCATAGATCGTATCCTTTTAGATTATGTAGATTATTTTACCATTGGCAGGTGGCCGACAATCGGACGCAACAAATCTTTATCCCCAAACACAAACCCACAAGTGGTTTCTTCGCGAATGCACATCATCATGCCGTCACCGATTGGACTAGGTGGATGATCTTCGGGATGGGAGATCAGATTATCATATTCCCGATGAATACTATATGGATATGTCGGATCGACCACAGGTTGTGCAAGAAATCCACCTGATGATGCTTGTGCAATAACCAATTTCATCTCACTCATGGATACACTCAGACTAATAGTGGTCCCGAATCCGTTAGCAGAACGCACCCACTGATCATACTCCGCCTTGTTAAAACCAATCTCTTGGTGCGTAGACGCAAATTTTGTGCTATGTGTGAATAGATTTGCCGCATGTGCTGCGTGGGCCATCATCTTTCCTTATGTTGTTATTATGAGCATGATACGGAATCCATAATAATATGTCAATCATATATTTTATTATTCAGACCGATAATGCGGCCACTAAATCGAAATTACTCATCGGAAACCCATTACGGGTAAAATCCAATTGTAAATCCTCGCCCATTTGATCTCTCCATTTGATCTCTCCATTCAGATGACAATAATAGTGGAACATAGCTTGAATTCATCAACCATATACCAACTTTGGTGGTATGTCTACTAGTAGTTACGTGGGTGGACCCATCGGGGTTTAATAGTTCCATCCATTTATCAAATTGTAATTGAATATGCACCTTTTTGTCAGGATACATACGGTTAATCGTAATACGGTGACTTGCCAGTAGTGTTGGCAAGTATTGTTCCCTAACATGTTCAAATAGGGGATGTAATGGCATTTTGCGAAAAGATAACGAGGATAACTATCATAACAACCCCACAAAATGCAACGCATGTTCGAAACCATTGTCATATGATTCGAGGAAAAATAAATTTTGTAGTAGATCATGTGCCGCTACGCATAACAACAGATTAAAAATAAAAGACATCATTACTAAAATATGTCCGTCATGCACCACTCCATTTGTTCTGCACGATGTTTTGGGAATAGCATACGAACAAAAACTAAAGAAAAAATGAAACTGGGATTAATTTCATCACGACAGACCATCAAAAGGTCAATGTTGGCTGATGCTGATCACCGATGCCAAATGGATGGATGTGGAATTACTGAATGGATGGGTAAGCCAGTTCCGCTGGAATTGGATCACATAGATGGAAGTGCTGGAAATAATATGCCAGACAATTTAAGATTGATATGTCCTAATGGTCATGCACAACAGCCAACCTCTAAGGGTAAGAATCGCGGCAATGGCAGAACATCCAGAGGATTGCCATTAGGATAAGTGGAGCAGGTGACAAAGATTCGAACTTGCGGCCTCTACCTTGGAAGGGTAGCGCTCTACCAACTGAGCTACACCTGCATATATCTTATTTAGGAAACCCATCGAGATTTTGCCAACAGGTATCCTATAATTCTTGTGTTACCCACCCGTAGCCGCACTCAGAGCATTGCCAACTTCTACACCCGATTCAAAGGTGTCTGCCGCACGGGTGGTAGAGACGATTGGATAATCATCTTCGGTGCCCAGCGGGTATCCAATATTGATGCTCGGATATCCCATCATGGACAGAAACTTACCCTTTGGAAAACTCCCAAGTGCTGTGACATACGACCGTTTAGCATCGATCAATTGAGTCTGTGCAACGGTGAAGTCGTTGCGCCCAGATTCAATGATCCGCTGAACCTGTGCATAGATTCCCTGATCAAGACCAGGGAATGCCTCAGTGACCGCCATCAGGGTGGCCTGTGACCCACCGGTTCCGTATCGCGCTTCTAGGCTACCAGAGAGCAAATCTGCCATGTCTGCCTTAGCAATAGCGGTCACCCCAACGGCCTCCGCTACCTTCTGTCCGTATTGGGCAAAGATGTTCTCGTTATTCTGATACATCGTGTGGATACGAACTTGTGCTGCATTGCCGTAGTTGTTGGCATTCATAATCGATACACCCAGTCCGACTACCATTGCTGCCGCCATCAGTGATAGCCCCATTACATACTTATTCATCATTATTCTCCTCAGATTGTTTACACGTTGTGTAGTGGTTGTCTTAAGTTGCCACATCATTATCATTCTTATTCCTTTCCAAATATTAGCCACCCGATCATTCTACCATAGACGATCTCCTCCATCTCCAGTATTGAATAGATCAAACCGATATGATAGATATACCATTCCGGTTCCAAATAGCGCGCCAATGATACTCATCATGATCATGATGCCCCATGATGGTGTGATCTCATCTTTTAGGTATTCAAACTCTTTCATTGGACGACGTTCGAAGGTATCCATGGTGATTTGGTGGACATTTGTGAATAATACAGTTGGGGACAACCACCACTCGGGATTGGCTAGTAGCTCATCACGAAGGGTGACATTGAAAATGTCATACTTTGCCCATGAGTGGATGCTTACCCAATTTGGTGCCTCATCGACATTTCCAGATGGAAATCCGGCAGTGATCACGATATCATTTTTGTTGGCACCTTCCCATGCATCGATCAACATATCGGCATAACTAGGATTAGTGGCATTGGTCAGAACCAGTATCATGTTGGCCTGCCGTTGGGGTCCGAGGGTCCGCAGAATGTTAGACAATTCCATATTCCATTGACCAGCGTTTGGTAAATCCACACCATCCAGTAGAACACGATTAATCCGATAGTGGTCATATATTCGAATTGGATACTCCAGTTCGGGATATTTCTCGGTAGTTCCATCAACCATACTACGGTTGAATAACCCATAATCCGCCGCCTTCACATAATTGAGATAATGGTGTGTCCGTGATACCGGATCGCCCACCCGAATGTTTAGCCACCGGGATGGATCAGGATATCGACTATTACAAATACCTTTAAATGCACTTGAGCAATTCACATGCCTAATTGTGAAGCGACCAAGGTTAGATTGGGCATACCAATTCATATTATGCCCTTCATCAACTCTCGTGCGGCAATTCTTACCCTTGCTGTTACATGTAGTGTAGACATTTCGGTAATATACTACCGATTTGCTCGTTCCGGTGATTTCTCCATTCCAGATTTCGGTAGAAGTCATCGAGATGGTTTTACCTAAGGCATACAGTCCATACCCCAATAGGATCGAAATCGCAGCAGCGATAATAATTTCGTATCGATTGACTTTAGTTGGATACATAAAATGTCCAACAATTACAATCCCTAGGGGAATAAATCCTAAAAATAGCGGTCCCATATTAACTCCTTTGTCCCAATAGGGGCACCCTTACCAGTATTACAAGGGCCTGTCAATATTTATAATTTATTCTTGGCAAATCATCTACCATCCTGTATACAACGCACAATCGATACTGGAGGAACATTATGACCGATCCAATGAACGCATTTACCAACACTACCATTTGGTCACTTCGGTGGAGTCCCGCAAGGGGGACCCATTGGGTATCAGAGCGCAAATGCATCAAATATTACAATCATTACCATATCAAACGTCACTGGATCAGTAATAATTCCTTTAATATAATTAGGACACTGTTTGATACCAAATGCCTTGCACCACGCATTATAACGAAGGTTTTTACAATCACCAGTAATAATTGATAATTCAACTACTGTGGGTGGTAACTTCATTATGATTCTCCTTATGCCATATGGAAGGTTACATAATGGCATCAATACGTCAACACATATAATTAGTTCTTGACAAACCGAAATATTCTGACTATACCGTGGTGGAGAAGCAACAACGGAGACCCTGATATGTCAAATATGAAACCCGCTCATGAAATATTGACCAACAATTTTGTATCTGCGCCTAAAGATGGTGATGACAGCGTCACTGTGGCCGATCTGGCCCGAAACACACTAGTTGATGTCTCCACATATTGTCATTTTTCGGATGTATGTCATGCCATTCGTGATGCTTATCAGGATGCCGAAGTCACCGAGTTTACTCTTGATTATTATGACGGGTTCTTTATTGAATTTGCCGATGGTAGCATTCTATCATATTATGCTTAATGGAGGAAATGATGTCTGACCCAATGAACGAATCCGCCAAAACTACCATTTGGTCACTTCGGTGGAATCCAGCAAGAGGCAACCATTGGGTATCAGAAAGGAAATGTGAATGTAGTTATTATGATCTTCATGCGTGGTTGAAAATATTCCGTGATGATGAACCGGGTGTTACCTTCTTGGCGTCACCTCGGAAACCGCCTATTGGTTAATCTTCATGATGCCAGTGATGCCATTTGGGAAAATACGCCTGCCCGTCTGATGCCACCTGCTCATCATAGGTAGCCTTTTCTTGAACCCCATATGCGCGCATTTTATCAATTTCTTGGGCAGTCACATCTGCGGTAATGATGACTAATTCGGCACGGTTATCCATATACTCCACAAACCATTTAGGTAACCATGGGCGAATTTTCTTCCAAAGGTAGGCTTTTATTTTCCAAAATTTAACTGCCAGCCTTTTCATAAATCACTCCTTCATGAATTAGAACACCTGATGCCATCCTCACTAGTTCCCGATCCGGAATCTTGTTAAGTGTATAGGTGAATTTGATAATTGCGTTTTGAAACCCGTCATCCTGTGTAGAGGTCTCAATGGTGTTGATCAAAATTCCGTGAAATACATTCTTCATTTGGGAGCGAATAACTGCAGCCTTCTGAACTATCGTATCACTGGTATCCCCTAAGCCCGCCCGTCTAGTGGTTTCGGCCAACTCCTTGAGATATGGGTTAACCACCCAAGGTAATGTATACCAAATGTGTTGCATTTTATCACGAATTTGTTGTAGAATACCCTTCTGGTCATAATCAAGGTCCTCCATTCGCATTTTTGATCGATTGTTCATATTATTTCCTCTCCCCAGTGGTGGCCAATGCCATTACCGCACCAAAACTTGATATCCCACCGATTAATGAATAAATCATCATCAGGTTCTCTGGGTCACCTGTGTAACCCACCAGCCATGCCATAATTTCCAACAATCCCATTGGTAAGAAGAACATTATTGCCCCTACTACCCCATATAGTATGAGTTTCATCATATTATCGAGCATATCGTGCTTGCTCCATAGCATTCGCAAACCATCCCAACATTAAATCTTCATCAATAGTAATTCCCTGTTCAACTACTATTTGCTGAAATGCCTCAGCCCACGCACGGGCATTGGTTCCGCAGATTCCGGCTAACAGGCATTCGTCAATTTCGGTATAATCCGTGGAGTTCTCTGATCTCATAGTATTACCAATTCGGTCAATTTGTTCATCTGACCACGCATCATCCAATTGATCAAAAAGGAGTTGCTCTAGCTCAGCAGATCGTGTTTTCGCATCCCTGTGATCAAAACGTTTAACTTTTCTAGTGATGGTCGTTCCTGCAACCGATAACACTTCATGAGGGATACCAGTAAGTATAGTTCGGATGATATTATCATATCGGTTGTCCGAAACCTCATCCTCAATGTGTGGGCGGGTCATCAACTCTGTTAATGCACCCTCTGATAGGTTATCATAATGCCTCAACGCCTGATTTGTGTAATCCGATCCTGTGCACCCCTCTAGGGAATTCTGCACTATGTCCCTCAGTGATGGGGTATCATGGAATTCAGTGGTGTATAAGACCCAATCCATGATTCTTCTATAGTGACTCCTGAGTAGTTTCATCAGTTGCATAATGCTATCCTTGTGATTGTAACAATTTGATCAGATCGTTTCGTTCTTCTTGTGTCATGCTTTGTATATCTTCGGCCAATCTATTTGCCTGACCCCTGTATAATTTAGCATCTTCTCGGTAAAATGTTTTAACACTCTCTTCATGATCCTCTTCAATGACACCCATTTGCTCTGTAAGAGCCTGTGCGGCCCGCTGAGCGTCTTGAGACCCACCTCGTATACGTTTACTAGGCAATCGGTTACCACCAACGTCACGGCGATCTTTACCATTGGCTTCCCGAAGATCATCTAATGCAGTCAATTCTTCCATTAGCACGTCTTTACCACCATCTTCCCCATACATCATTTCAGCATACGTTGCTCCATAAGTGGCCTCCGTGAAATCCCTCACCGTAAACTGGCCCAACACCTTACGGGTGTGTTTAATCTCTGCCAACCCCTCTTTGAATTCTTTATCCGCAAATTTCTCCGGGTCTTTCATGGACTCGAAATCTAAATCATTTAAATTAAGCATATCATGCCTCCTGCCATGTGTATTTAGTGAATTTATATTTTTTCTTGGCCAATAGCCCATTGTAAATATTTTCACCATTCAATAGTAACCGCGATCTTAGCCCCGCATCGTATAGCATCCTTGCATTCGTCAGCAGATGAATCACTCAACATTAACACCATATGATTTGGATCATCTGCGGGGGTTTCAAATCGATAGGTGGTGGTGTCATCATTAATGATAGCCATCAATTCTCCGCACCGGATGATTGAAATATTATTTGTGTAAGTATTACCTGAACCGTATTCTGTACTCATAATTTATCCTCTTTGTTGCCAGAGGATATAATCACCGATTATGGGGTTTCAAGGGATTTCAGTTCCCGATACCTAATCATATCAATTTTAGTTTTTTCCGCATGACAGGATTTACACAACAATTGCATATTGGTTTCAGTATAATAGGATATTTCCCCATTTGCCTCAAATAGGGGCACTATATGATCTACCTGAAAATCTTTCATCAGCAATGAGATGAAATCACATTGTTCACATTTTCCCTTTTCCCTTAGGAACATGTATTTGCGGGCATCAGTGGGGTTATTAGCGATTTTCCAAATATCTGCACACTTCTGATGCCAATGTTTGCGGTTATTTTGCTTACCATTTTCAATAATTGGTTCTCCGCAAAATCTACAATTCCCTCGGGGGCAATCCCATGCTGCAGGACGAGGCGCTTGCCTATGCCCACCGGATTTGCGATTGCGTGATTTTTTAATACGTCTAGCCATTATGTGATTTTACATATGCCTGAACTTCTGGAGTTGGATCATCAATATATTTGATATTTGCAGGATCATCCCGAACGGCAACCATTTGAGCTTCGGGAGTTGGGTGTTCAATCCCACTGATGGTAAATGGTGTCTTCGTAACCGCTGTTAACTGAACTTTTGGTGTTGGGTTATTAATATATGAGATATTGAACGAGCTTTTATTGATCATCATCAATTGAATGTATTCTGAAGGGTCTTCTATGGCACTTACATCACCACCGGTTTTAATATATAACGCCTGCACTTTATCACCTAATGGTTTCTTAATATACATAACTAGCTCTGAATTGTCATTTACTGCCGCTAATTGAACCCGCTCCGATGGTTTATCTATAAATTTAATGGCATGGCTTACTTGTCCCACCGCAGCTAATTGAACCTGCTCCGATGGATTATCAATAAACTGGATGACATACCCATTTTGGGAAACTGCGGCTAATTGAACCGCTTCTGATGGATTATTCAAATCCTCTATATAAGAGGGGTCCTGATCCGTCAATGCTACTTGGAAATCTTCGGATGGATTTGGTATATATTGAATTAGCTCATCAAACCCATCATCAATAACCCATTTTTCAAAAGGCAATTTAGTTGCAGCCCACTTCGCGGCTTCAAATTCTTGATAATCGTCTTGATTTATTTCTTCATCTTGATCATTCAGAAATTGTTCGGATTCAACATGCAGTTGCAATTTCGTCCCATTATGAATAATAACGTATAATGGGCCTGTTTTAGAATAATAATCAAAATAATTTTCACTATCAGTAGCAGCCGTGCACCATCTGGTCCCCCTACCCCAAAAAATTGATGCCTCTTCAGTTTCAGGAATCACAATTATTCCATCTTGTCCTCGATAGACCATTTTAGATTGATTTAATATTTCTCGTTTATATGCTCGTTGTTGAGCTTTGCCACTTATTGGTTCATCGGCATCTTTAAATTCATCTACAAGTTGTTCTAATTGTGATAACGATTTGATCTGTCCAAGATCTTTGATCGATAATTTAGATTTGAATTTATCAAATAGATTCAATGCCATTTGTAATCTACTAAAGTCTTCGTATCGACGAATTCCACCTTTTAGATATGTTCTGATAATCCATAAAGTGTATGATTGGTTACGAGATGGATCAACATTAATAGCGTGATTTATGAACCCCTTAATTGCGGTTTCATCAGGATCATTTTGAAACGATGGGTCCTGAGACAGTCGATCATGCAGGCGGTTTCCCAATTGTAGATACGTTTTATCCACATCTACTGCTTCTATCAAATCTAAAAGATTCATTCAAAATACCCATACAACGATTTCTATGGGTATTTAGTTAATGACTATCAGCACATACGATCAGATGCCACGGGCAATTCGGTTGATATCGCCCCGAGTGATGCCGATATCTTTAAGATCACGGGTAGATAGTGCCATAAGGGCATTACGGGTTTTGCGGAAGTGACGCCATTGGCGGAACCGATTTAGCATGATAATATCCTTTGATTATGTTGCGCTGCAACATTAAGTATTTAATCAAAATAATCACGAAATCTACCCATATCAGGGGTATACCCGTTATGCATTTAATGCATATATTATGGAGACCCCGACAAGACTCGAACTTGTGTAAGAAGATTTGCAATCCACCGCGTAACCAACTCCGCCACGGGGTCATTGGCATATGATTCGTCAATGCCCAATCGCATTAAGTCGTTCATGCAATCACGAATATGCTTGGCACCAATAGGATTGGCCGAGTGAACTTTAAATTCAAAATTAGTAGGAATGATAAGTTTTCCATCCAACCGCATTTCGATCAATACCTTGGCCACATCATGTCCGGTCATGATCTGTTCGCCCAAATCGTGATCAAAACTTATCCCATCTGGCAATCCATAACGTGATATTGCTTCAATCATTGCTTCACCCGTGCGGAAGATACCCCAATGACGATTTGGATAATCTGGTAGTGGTCGCTCATCATCCAAAAAATACCACAACGGTGCCGTTGGTTGATGTTTTCCCATTATAGCAAATTGATCAATAACATCTGGATATAGATGAGAACAATCATAATCCACCAGTGAGCCATATGATTGGTTTAGTTTAACTTTTTCTTCAAACGGTTTTGGCATTAGATATTCCTCCAGTGATGGTCAGTATACACCATGAGCATTATTTGTCAATGGTGCAATTATCTATTGACTCGTATTGGGGTATCACCTATATAACAGATCGAGTGATGATGAAAGCACTGACGAAACAATCAGTTGGGGACATCCTTGGTAGTCGCGCCGATAGCGTATCATTAATTTTGGTTTCAAAATGTCGGAGTAGCCGCTACGTCACTCACACCCTTATCATAATAGACAATTACCCTAAATACACCAACATAAGAGGTATGCATAATGCGACTAATAGAACTATTGGAAGACGATGCCCAGTCATATAAGTTGCCAGTTAGTCCACTCATATCACCGTCAGATATGTTAGACATTTCTAATGAGTGGATATCCTATAATGGGACACACGACTGGCTACGGATGTATGTTGATGAGATAAACGGACTGCACGATCATGGTGGAGACATATATCGTGTGATTTTTCTATCTGATATAAATGATTTTGATCCCAATGATCTCGGCGAGCATTGGAGTACTGATTCGTCACAACTTGATGATGCCTTTGACCAATTACAAGCCATGGCAGACCCGCAACACGAAATGACTGCGTATTTAATAATTGCCACCATCAAACCGCATTCAATCACCGTTCCGGTGGGGACGGTGATTGGTGAACCCACCGAGTGGGAAGTTAATTTAATAAGCCCATCTGCAATAATTGATTATGAATTAATTAAATGGTGACGATTTATAAACGATGAATCAATGACGGGTCCATGACCATTCTGATGGTTGATGGTGGACCTCCTCCATTGTAATTATCTTTAATCCCCCGCACATCGATGATATCAAATTCAAAGGAATCAACTATTTTAATCAAACTATCCGTTGAGATTTTATTACTATTCCCGCGAATATCTAATTGATACATTTTCATAACATCATCAATATCGGATGGGTCAATCCCCACCGCAGTCAATCCGCGAATTACCGAATTCACATTAATTCCCCGAAAACTTTCACCATGTGCCTCTATAGTGAGAGTCCTACCATCGTCAATAGTTACCGAAATTACACCAGGTTCCGCCTGTTGATAATCGTATGCCCGCCTATCATCGGCGTATGATGTTGCCACAGATCGTTTATTTGAGAAGAATACGGGGGATCGCAAAGTTTTATATTTCGTCAACTCATTCATTTGATCAGATATCACCGTGAATTCAGAATTCGATGCATGTGATAATTTAGATTGTAATTTTGACCACTTGTCAGGATCGGTTATATATCTTGCAGTAATGGTCCGATTTTCGAATCGTTCAATCTTCTGCATTTCTGGAGAGCCATGATACCAAACCATATCACTCTCCATAAGGTCACTCAAATACATATCAATTACGCCCCATCAGCATATAGGCGAATCAGATTGATCCGATCATTCAGATGCACCTTACGGGTGATGTCACGCTCTGCCATTATAGTTAGATATTTTGTATATTCAGCTACCAGCGCCTTGATCAGGACATCACCCATTCGTGTAGCAGCCTGTTGAGCCGCTTCGCGGGTATTTGGTCCCAGCACCCCATCGATATCAATGGGACCTAGCCCAGCGGCGTTTAGGAGCTTCTGAACCATCTTTATACCAACCAATGGGCCTTCGTGTAATGCTATATCCAATACTATTCCTTGTAATGGTTCATCTAATGTATGGATTCTTGGCCCAGTTAGATAATTTCGCTCATACACTTCACGTGCAGCAGTTTCATCCATATCCTTGATATCACTAGTATCAGCGGGTCTTCCTAGATATTCCCCATACGTGGTTTTATCGATCCCATACTTGATTGGGCCACCAGATGAGTCTGATCTATAGGCGTATCCACCCTCATTACGAATCACTTTTAGTATTGGGTCGGTCATTACACATCACTCCATTACAAGTATTTAGTCTGGACAAAATGATCACATACCCGTATAAGAGGCTAACACAATCAAGGAGGAAATCATATGACAACTACCACAATGGGTGAACAGGACATAACTGCAGACGAAATAATGCAATGCGTTAAACCGTGTGATATAACCGGATGTGATCAAGTTGCTGAAGTAACAGTCAGTTGGGTGACAACAGTATCACTCGATGCGGTATCTATGAAACCCACTAACTCAATTCTTCAAAATGCAGCGGGTATAGGAAAGCCCTTCATAGACCCGGCAACAGGTCACACAATGGTTTGTACAACAATGAATGCATGCGGTTCATGTCTTTCCATCCTATGGGACAAGTCACCATCACGCACCAAAGATACTATAATCATAAAGAACATTTGATGGATCACTCCATTATGTGTATTTAGTTCTTGACGAATCAATCCACACCCCGTATACGAGGATAACACAACCGAGGAGCTACACTATGACATTCGACGATTTGAAATCAGCACTTGAAAATGCCATTGATGCTGGTGAAATTTATAATGTTGATTTTAACAAACTGAAATGTGTAGCCCATTCCCGCCAATCAGGTATAATTTCTGAGTTGGGCACGATTCAAAACATTTTTCTGGACATCCCATATGATTCCCGTAGCAAATCCGACCGAGACCTTTACTATGGTATTGGTGAAGCTACCATTCTTCGATTTCCTTCCAAAAATTTAGTTCGGACACTTGATAATAATCAAAGTGACATGGCCAATAGTGTCCGCAAAGTTATCACTAAATGGGCACCGATTTGTGAAATGTTTAAAACCCTAAAGCCGATGATCATTAAGGGCCGGAAACCCAGTGGGTCCACCCCGATGCGGACGCTGGAAAATACTGGCACTTGTGCATGTTGTGGTAAAAACATCAAGATGAACGACGAGGGCAAATTGGTCGATCACGGATACACCACTGAGCGGGGGTATCGTAATGGGCAATGCATTGGCGTAAACAAACAACCCCTTGAGGTATCCGATGAAGGATTGCTGGCAATGGCTACCGCACTTATCCACACTATTAGTCATGAACAAATTGGATTGGTGAACCAAACGAGTAAACTGCGTAAGTCATCGAATATGGATGAGGTGGCAACCATCAATACCGCAATTCATCATATCACAACCACTATTCGGTGGGCTACCGAAGATTATAATGAAACCATCAATCGTATTAGTGAATGGAAACCACTACCACTACCAAAGGGGGTATAAGATGCCAGAAGACCGCAACAAACGACTTCGCGAGTTGCTAACCAATATTGGTGGGATTTATGCGGATGATTTATCCAAACTCCCTATGCTACCAATTGACCAACTCGCAGTCATTGATCTATCATCCGCATCCACGCATAATGAGATCACACTGATGAGGTCTATAGCATTGGAGATGTATGCAGCGGGGCGAGATTATGGCATTAGTCTGTATAGGGGGAAATCATGATCAGTTCTATTGATTTACAAGATATGCTAACCCAACACGAGTGGACGTTTGTTGACGGTTTTGATAATTGGCCTAGCACAATTATGGAAATTGGTGATCAGGACCTCCTAATAGATTTTACTAGTCTGTTGTCATGGGACATAACTATCACACCAATCATAATGCATCGATATATTGCCGCTCAGGCGTTCATGCGGGGGTATTCATATGGTGCCAATATGGTGCATGACCTGATTCGCAACGAGGAGGACTATAATGTATAAACCAACGAAATATATCGTATTTGATGATCCATTAAACGTTGTGGTAGTGATTTTTCCTAATTTTATCAATCACTCGGACATATCATCCGATCTTTGTTACACAATTGGGCCACCCATATCGGCAGGGTTCGTCCGCTGGGAAGACGGGAAGCCAGTAGCGTATGGCCGATCTGAGAGTCTAAATTTAGACTGTGCCTCAATTGACACCAACCTTATTCGGAAACAGATTCATCAATAATCCCAAATGCGGACCGATTTAGGTCCCCGTCAAGGTCGATCTGCATCAATCCTTTATATGGGCCAGATGGGCGTTCCTCTGTGGCATACCCACGTGCATTATTGATAAACCGAATGCCATGGTCAACAAAATCATATGGGTAATGGGTATGCCCAAATCCCCACATAACAATCTTTTCATTAACATCAGCCATCCATACTGATTCCATCAGAGAGTTGAAATACGATCCATTCAAATACCCCCACGGATGATTGTCCGGCACCATACCCCCTCGATGTGGTATTGTATGCGTGATAACAACAATTTGTTTTATTTCATCATCAGCCTGTGCATCAATCACTAATTGACGTAGCCGGTCTGCCTGTTGTTGAGCCAGTTTATCAGGATACCCATCAGGATCAAATCTGATGCAGCGGGAATCATTAGAATCGCGTTTCCATGCTGCATGCTGTTCATTTCTACTAGTCCAACTATGTGCGGTCCAATCATACCAACCATTAGCCCCGATAAACAACACACCATCATGAAACCACCCGGTGCCGTTAAGATACTCTACTCCATCTATGCGGTTAGCAAACATTTGCAATTCATTACTATTATAACCGACCGTAAGGTCTTTGTTATATGCACCAATATAGTGTTCATGGTTACCATCAGTAAAAATTACATGATCATAAAATTGGCGGGCCTCGGTGATCATTTCAATAGTGGTATCAGGATGATTAGCACAATCACCCACCACTAATAGGATATCGGAACGCTTTTCCCAATGCCATGGATATAATTCACTTTGTTTATCATAATCGTCATTGAATGCCCATTTACGGTTCATTTCAATATGCAGATCGCTGACGATGTCTATATACATTACATTTTATCCTTGCGCCACTATTATATATCTGATATATGCTATATAATCACAAATTCAATGGAGGAAATGATGTCCCGCACCAATTATGTTCCGTTTAGTCGCTCAGCGGCAGACCAACAGTTTGTCAATGCCATGGGGTTCAAACCTGTAGCATTGGATGGAGTATATGAGCGGGTATATGAACGCCCAGTAATTACAAAATCATCCCATTATCGGTTCCCTTATAAACTACGCATCTATTCGACCGTTGATATCACCAGCGGTATGACCAGAGATTGTGCATCAGATAGCATCAAAGTGTCAGTGATTGACGAAGTTACCAAAAAGCCTGTAGATATTAAATTCTCTAGGGTTCATCGCACCAAGAACAGTTTGGCCAATACCCGTGAACGGGCACGAGAAGCCTTCAAGTGGGTCCTCGAAGCTGAGAAATGTCCCAAATGTGGGGCCGTAATGGTTCCAAAGGTTAACCACCAAAACGGGCATAAATTTCTGTCATGCAGTAGATTTGCACCTAACCAACCATATCATTGCACTGGAGCAAAAAATGTATGATTCCAACCTTGTAACAGTTGAATCAGACATACCCCACCACGGGCGGTAATGTCATTACACCGTGTCCTATTGATGGTTACGGGAGATTGGTCACTACCTGTGTTAGCAGGTGGAATCAGTTGGGATAATTGACCAATACTAACACTTCCCACACTCATTGATAGATTTAACTAAATATGGTTGAATCTATCAAGGAAATATCTCTATGAAACGGTCACTAGTAGCCACGCTGATTGAAAACTCTAAAACTACCAAAACCGTTGCTGGTGAAATTGGTAAAGTCCCATACGAAAAAATGAACACCCCAAACAACCATCTAAGCGGTAAAGGTATCCGCCCAGTAGATGGCAAAAAGGGATTAGGTGAGCAACCCAAGCGAGGCAGAAAAGTGACACAAGTAGTTCCCCCTAAGAATAAAGAACGCCGCCGTATGACAGAGGGGGGAGTAGGTGATGTCGTAAATTCAATACTGGGATTCATGATGAAAATGGCTGGGCCAAAATTCGGTCGGAGGCTTTACACCCAAATGAAGGAACAAGAACCCGAAATGTATCAACAATTGGTTGATATGTTTAAATCGTTAATTGCTAAAGGTGCAATTACCGACCGTGCCCAAATGCAAATTCTTATGCAAGACCCACACGCCCATGAATTAGCCATGAGGGTTCGTGCATGGGCACATGACAAGCTGCCACCAGAGTTTGATCAGTGGGCGTCTAAGAAAGCCAAAAAGTTAGGCATGACCGAAACTCTTGGTGATAATCCAGATTCCAAAGCTGTTGCCAAATGGAGTAGCGCCAAAGGAAAAGATGAAGGTCAGAAGAACCCACCAGTTGCAAAAGTCAAAGGCGGAATCACTCGCAAAGGTAAGCTGGGTAAAATAGGTGATAATAAAACCAACGGAACCAATATTGGAAAAACCAAAAAGTTGCCAGCCTCTTACGCAGGGGGCGAAACTGTTGCTGTTGCTAAAATCAAAGAGGGATTAGCGGATATCGCAGCATTTCTCAAAACCGACTTGTCACTATCTTCGGATGTGATGGCAGAAGTACTAGAGAGTGATATAGTAGATTTTCCCACAGGCGATCCGATTAAACCCAAATCACGGTTTGATAAATCTAATCGGGTAGAGCCAGACCAAAATGGCATTTTCCGTAAAGCTCGATCTGGTAAGCGTGACCCTATGTTTCGTAAGTTCAAAACCGCCCCTAAATCTGGCAATGGTAGGTTTGGGCAGCATAGACAGTCCGCAGATGAAAATGCATCAGGTATGGCTACATCTTCCAGTGCTGTTCCCAGCACCCCCAGTAGTAAACATCGGGGCCAATTGTTTGCCGGTGATATCAATGAACATGGAACATCTCATGCATACCTTCAATGGGAGAAAATCATCAATGGCATTGACAAAGAAACCGATATGCAAGACGCGGAGATGGAATTTACAAAAGATCGCAGACTGACACATGATGAGATCGAAGAATTGCAAGCAATGGCATATCGCCGAATATATAGTCATATTCCTATGAAAGACCGGATTCATCATTATGGAAATGATGTCAATGAAGCGGGCGGCTCACGACTACAATTGTATCGTGATCGAATTGCGGAATTGAAGAAAGCGAATAATATCAGCGCCCTGCGGAAATTATATAATCAACTCCA
>Ga0256829_1000510_pt1 | contig 38354 bp, 41 predicted proteins | sample 131447metaG_FD_185979 | JGI IMG/M metagenome (GOLD analysis project Ga0256829, IMG submission 185979) | Hydrothermal vent microbial communities from Lau Basin, Pacific Ocean - 131-447 | ecosystem: Environmental > Aquatic > Marine > Hydrothermal vents | place: Pacific Ocean: Lau Basin | collected... | reverse complement strand
AACTACTACAAGTAATACGCCAAAGAGCTTATGAAGAGAGCCTGCAATGAGATTAAACTTAAACATAAAAAAAGTAAATTATAAAAATAGTAAAAAATCATTTCAAACCAAAGAGGCATCTCTAAAACTTTGAATCTTGCACAAAAATTACAAAATTGAATATAAAGGAACTTAAAAATATGTAAAATATAACTTTATAGCCAAACTTGGTGCTTCTGGATTCAAAAAAAGATGAGTTTTTTCTGACTGTTGGTGTGTGAGGTGTGTTATGGAATTATTTGGGATAAACTCTAATTTTCATATATTCCTCTTTTAATGTTATAATAGCGAAAAAATTGGGATTTAAGATGTATATTTTATCTAAACTGTTTACTTATCTCTTTTTACCACCTGGAATTTTTATTGTTGCACTTTTTATAGCATCTTTTTACGTTCGGAGATTTAAATGGCTTTTTTTAAGTTTTAGTGTGGTTTTTTATTTACTAAGTATTAAGCCTGTTGCAAATTTTCTTTTGACCCCGCTAGAGAGTATAGACAACAATAACACTAAAGCAGATGCCGTAGTTGTTTTAGCGGGTGGCTCTAATTATAGTGGAGTTATCAAGGCTTATCCAGGTGCTTTTAAGAGGAAGTTTTATAGCTTTTATTTAGCTAAAGAGAAAAATTTACCCCTTATTTTTAGTGGCGGAGGCAAAAGAAAACATAGCGAAGCAGATAATGCCAAGAGTGATTTTAAGCTTTTGCAAAAGCTATCTAACTCCAAACTACCAATATATTACGAAGATAAATCACTAAATACAAAACAGAATGCTATATTTACAGCAAGCTTATTTAGTAAATTAAAACTACCTAAGATTATCTACCTTGTAACTTCAGCTTACCATATGAAGCGGGCAATTATATACTTTAAAAAGGCTGGCTTTAGTGTTACCCCTAAGGCTGTAGATTTTAAAGTAGAAAAAGAGTATAATTTTTACGACTATCTACCAAATATGAGTAATTTTAAAAACTCATATCTTGCAATTCATGAGTATATAGGTATAATAGTCGCAAAGGTGTCTAAATGAAAGTATTTATTTTTGGAGTTTTTGCATACATCTTTGCACTAATTGGGCAGTTGGCTTTTACCTTCTATGTTGGTGGCTTTAGCGTATTTGGGAGAAGCATTAACGATGTACAAACTATGCCAACACTAGAAGCGATAGCTATAAATACTACTTTGGCTACTCTCTTTGGAATCCAACATAGTGTAATGGCTAGATCTTGGCTTAAAAAATTTACTACTAAATTTATTCCGCAAGCGAGCGAGAGAAGTAGTTATGTATTGATGTCTGGATTTGGGCTATTTGTTGTTACTCTATTTTGGCAACCGATAAACGGCTTTTTATGGAGAGTAGATAGTGGCATTGAATACTATATTTTATTAGCTCTTTTTATATTTGGATGGACATTTTCAGTAGTTGCTACATTTGTAATAAACCACTTCGAACTATTTGGACTACAACAAATCTATTATCATATAAAAGATAAAAAACCTAAAGAGATACCATTTAGTGAAAAACTTTTTTACAAATATATTCGACATCCAATACAGCTTGGCGTAATTATAGGGCTATTTTTCGCACCTACAATGAGCTATTCACATCTATTACTCGCCATACTTTTTACGATTTACATATTTATTGGACTCTATTTTGAGGAGAGAAGCTTAGAAAAAGAATTAGGAGAAACTTATAGAGATTATAAGAATAGAGTGGGTATGATGTTCCCTAAATTTTAAGCTGACAACAACTCTGGTCGGCTTAATTCTACAACCTTGTTATAATAATCTTTAGCCCTTTTAGACTCGCCTAATGATTCATAAAGACCTGCTAAATTATTATACAAACTCACTAATCTATCTAAGGATACATTATCATCTGCCATCTCTAATTTTGGTATAATTTTATGGTATCTATCAACAAATGGTTCCCATGCAGCATACATAAAAAATCTTGCTACATAATAATCTAGCCATTCAAAATGCACTAATGGTTCACTATTTATTAAATGCAAATGATACCAAGCCTCTTCTATTGCTTCATCAATTAATTCTGGTGTATTTTTAATTATTTCTCTATCTAAAGATTGTAATATATTTTCCCAGTAACTAAACATAAATGCTCTATATTCCACCATTTTAATATCAATTAAACTCTCTAATAAAAATTCTTTCAAGTTATTATCTAGTGTATATTTATTAGTGCTAATCTCTTTTACAAAGTCATAAGTTAATAATCGCTCTATACTTGAATTTGAAACCATTACACCAAACTCTCGACCAGCGACAAATAGCATATCTATATTAAAAAATCTACCATTGGCAACAATTTTTAATAACTCTAACTGCTCTTTATCTATATTAGCAGAAAAAGCATTGAATATATCGCTTTTATTTGTAGGTAATTTATAATTTTTATGCTCATTATATGAATATTTAGCCAAAGATAACCAAAATGGCTCTGAGGCACTTGCCAAAACTATTGCTTCTTTCAATTTATCGCTTTTAAATCCAGACTCTGCAACATATCTCTGTGCATCTTTTTTAGAAAAAGTATTTAACTCACAACTTTTTACAACATCTTTCCAAGCTGCATTGCAACCTTGCCAATTTAAAGATTTTTGCGAAAACATTACAAAAATTGCTTCTTTTCCAACTTGTGTTATAAGTTCTCTTATCCAAGCATCTTTTGCACAAGGTGTTATATTTGTATGCTCTTTTAATAAATCTACATTATCTAATAAAATGACACAATCTTTATACTCGCTAGCTTTAATTAATTTGCGTAAATCGCTTGCAAAAAATTTATAAAGCCTTGCCTCTATATCGTGAGATTCTAAACTTTTTAACTCTTCTAATTCTTGCGAAACTCTATCTCCAAATAAACCTGTAGCAATCTCTATTACAGATTTACCTCTTTTATCCAACTTTATAAGCTTTTTAATTTCATGGAAATATGGTAAATCTGATGCATGCATAATAGGGCTATGTTCATATCTTTTATGCCAAAGTATTGCATACGCCTTCCAAAGTGCCATAAAATTAAAATTATACTTTGCTTCTAACTCTTTTGCAATATGCATAATTGCAGTATGAGGCTTTTGTAAAAGTCTGTCTTCAAAATTCAATTCTACTGAAACAATATTACTTTTAAGGTGCAAATATTTACTCTTTATATAACTCTTAAAATGACTTTTACCAATACCACTTTTGCCATAAATATTTAAGACTCTATAAGCCGGTCTTTCACCCAAAAGTTCCCTAAACATACCCTCTGCAACTTTTCTATCTATATAAGAGCCAGATATGTTTGTTTGGGTAGAAATAGACACGGCAATCTCCTTCAATATTTTTAAATATTATAACTTAAAAGAGTTAAAAAATAAATAAATAACATATTTCGGAGCTATTTTAAGAAATTTTAGTACTATTATACACATGGAACAGGAAAAAAATACTAAAAACAGTGTAATTGTAAATAGCCTTAACTGTGCATCTCTTGAAGGTGTAGAGGCAAATATTGTCGAGGTGGAAGGGAGCTTAACTAAAGGTTTACCGAATTTTAGCGTAGTCGGGCTTGCAAGTAGCGATATTCAAGAAGCAAAAGAGCGTGCCAAAAATGCCCTACAAGCTAGCGATTTCGAATTACCTCCTCTAAAAATAACAATAAACTTAAGTCCGAGCGACATAAAAAAAAGCGGTACTCATTTTGACTTAAGCATTGCTATTTTAGTTGCCCTTGGAGATATTGAGATAAAGCATAAAGATATATTTGTATTTGGTGAATTAGGGCTAGATGGCAGGGTTAAAAGCAGCTCGCTAATCTTTCCACTAATACTTTCCCTAAAAGAACAAGGCTTCATTAAAGAGGCAATAGTTCCAAAAGATGCCCTTGAAGCTTTAGAGTTTATAAAAGGAGTAAATTTTTACGGAGTCAAAAATCTAAAAGAAGCTGTAAATTTATTAAGCCAAGAGAAATTAGAAACTAATAAACAAAATAAAACTAGCTACAGTGCCAAAGAGCTATTAATAGATAATCATAGATACTACTATCAAGATGTTTACCCAGAGGATTTTAAAGAGATTAAAGGACAAGAGTTAGCAATAAGAGCAGCCTTAATTAGTGCAGCTGGAATGCATAACTTGTTGCTAAATGGGAACCCAGGTTCAGGAAAAAGTATGATAGCAAAACGCTTACGCTATATACTGCCACCATTAGAAGATAGCGAAATTTTAGCTATTTCACGGGCACAATTTTTAGACAACCAAAAACCAACTTTCGCCCCACTACGCCCTTTTAGAAGCCCACATCACACAGCCACAAGTGCCGCAATATTTGGTGGTGGCTCGCACAATGCCAAAATCGGAGAAGTTGCCCTTGCAAGTAGTGGAATTCTATTTTTTGATGAACTACCACACTTTAACAACAAAGTGCTAGAAGCCCTGCGAGAGCCGTTGCAAGATAGAGTAGTAAATATAGCAAGAGTAAATTCAAAAGTTAGCTACAGTGCAAATTTCTTGTTTGTTGGAGCAATGAACCCTTGCCCTTGCGGAAACTTACTATCAAAAAGCAAAGAGTGCAGATGCTCAGATTTAGAGATAAAACGCTATAAAAATCGACTGTCCGACCCATTTTTAGACAGAATAGACTTATTTGTAACAATGCAAGAAGTTGACTTTTCAAAAAAGGCGACAACAAGTTCTAAGGATCTACACCAACAAGTAATAAAAGCTTTTAGTACTCAAAAAATGAGAGGACAATCTCAACTAAACGGCGATTTAAAAGAGGTAGATATAGATAAATTCTGCATACTAGAAAATGATGCAAAAGATACACTAGAGCTTGCAATAGAGCGATTTGGCTTGTCGTACAGAAGCATAGCAAATATCAAAAAAGTATCTCGAACTATTGCTGATTTAAACGACAATGAAAATATAACGAAAAAAGATTTACTAGAGGCATTGAGCTTTAGAAAAAGGGATTAGTTTTCGGCTGATGGTTGATGGCTAATGATTGATAGTTGATTGTAGGGGATAACCTATGTGTCGTCCCGTTAACTCAAACTGCTTATTTGATAAATAGTGTTGCAAATACGACCAAGTCGCACATTAAAACGCATTTATAATAGAGTCTGCACCCTTTAAGCTACCTCTACTACCACTAGATACTTTGCGATACATTCTACCATTAGCAGAGCTACAACTGCCATTATTTATATAATAAATTGCTTCATTCAACATAGCCTCATCGCTGTCACCCAAATTGTGTGTTAAATCATCGGCAATTTGGCAATTTGGCGTGATACCATTAAAATAGCCACCCACCCCTTGAGAATTTAGTATCTGAAACTCTATTGGAACAATATATTTATCACAAAACTCTCCACCAACCATCCCTACAGGTTTTCCACAAGTTTTAGAGCCTATAATTTTAACATCCATATATGGTTTTAAACCATTTATCAGTGCTTCGCTAGCCGAACAGCTAGAGTTAGTAGTTAAAAAATATATTTTATCTATACTACTTAAACTATTGCTATTTGCTTTAAATCGATAACTCATATCTTTATCTATATTTTTATCATTAAATTGCAATTTAAATAGTAAACTAGAGTCATCTTCGGCTTTAATTAACGAAGCAAATCGTCTCGCAACCGATACTAAACCCCCACCATTGTATCTTAAATCTACAACCAAAGTATCAATACCCTCATTTTTAAAATACTTAAAAGCACTATCTAATTCATCAAAAGAGGTATCTATAAATTTATCAAATAGTATATATCCTACTCTTTTATCACCTACATTTATAACACTCTTTTTCATAACTGATTTTATAGAAATTTGTCTCTTTTTTAAAGTTACACTATAATTCTTATTTAATCTTTTAAGTGTAAAATTCTTCTCTACTCCGATTTTCTTATCCCCAAATAACTTTATAATATCCTCTTTATTTAACCCTGCCAAAGTTTTACCATTTATACTAACTAATTCATCACCTCTTTTTAAACCTGACTCTTTTGCCGGAGAGTTATCAAAAACCAATTCTAAATAATATTTGCCATTAATTTCGCTAAATTTAAAACCAAAACCTATATAGCCCTTTCCACTAAAATAGTCATCAAATACTTTCTTATCTACGATAAAACTCCAATGGTCTTGTTTAACTTTTAAATCTGCAAACAAATCATAAACCGAGCCATATTTAGTATAATCTACATCTTTCATCTCGTTATACCATAAATAGTTATCTTTCATATAGTTATACACATATTTGTTTTGTTCATCTACACTGCATGCACTTTTAGCCCCACCACCACACGCATTTACAATAAAAATTGTTACTATTAAAAATATCAATTTAATCATATATATCTTCCTATTTATACATATTTTTTACATTATATCACAAATTGTTTATAATAACAGATGCACTGAATTTAATATTCCTTTTAATATTTTTTAGTATAATAGCGTTAAAGGAGTTCCAATGAATCTATTTAAAAAATTAATATTAAGCATTTTATTAGCTATATTAACATCTGTTCATATACAAGCACAAACAGTATCACCTAAAGAGATACTGCAAACTTTGCAAACATTTTACACAAAATTTAAAGGTGGAGAAGAGTTAATTAAAAAAGCTGATGGTTATTTAGTTTTCCCTCAAATTTACAAAGCAGGCTTTTTAGTTGGTGGCGAATATGGAGAGGGAGCATTAGTTCAACAAGGCTCTATTAATAGCTACTATAGAGTTTACAGTACCTCTATTGGTCTACAAGCAGGAGCACAGAAACGCTCTTTATTAGTCTTATTTTTTACACAAGATGCTTTAAATAAATTTATAAATCACGAAGAGTGGAAAGTAGGTATAGATGGTGGGCTATCGGTAATGAATTGGAGTTCAGGTACAGATTTAAGCACAGTAGATATTAAAAAAGACACTATAGCAATACCATTTAGTAATATTGGAGTAATGGCTAACATTTCACTAGAGGGAACAGTTTTTCAAAAATTAAAATAGGCAAAATAGGTGAACAAACGAAATTTATTAATAGTTGTAGCAATCTTTTTAATTATAGATTGTACACTTGTAACACTAAAACTAAACCAACATCACAAGCCAAAGCCGATACACAAGGCAAAGCCAAATTATAAATACAGTGTATTTTTAACAAGTGACGATGGTCCATTAGTTGGAAGTAAAAATTTAAACCAATTAATACTAGATTACGAAGTACCAGTATCTCTATTTTTAGTAGGTAGAAATATTGTAGTCGATAAAAAATTAAAACCAAATTTCGAAGCTTATAAGAAAAATAGATATGTTAGCTTAAATAATCACAGCTATACACATGCTAATTTGCACTACAAAAAATTTTATAAAAATCCAGATTCTGTTGTAGCAGACTTTTTGCAAAGCCAAAATGTACTAAATCTAAAGACAAATACAGCAAGGTTACCAGGCCGTAATGTATGGGTATTAAGTAGTAAATTGCAAAGAGGTGAACCAAATGCCCTAAAAGCCGCACAAAAACTATACACTGAACACAATTACAAAATATTTGGATGGGACTACGAATTGCGACATGATAAAAAAGGCAATATTTTAAAAAAAGCTATGTATCATTATAAAAGAATAAAAAAACTCCTCAAAGAGGGAAAAACATACACAAAAAACCAAATAGTAATACTAATGCACGACCAAATGTTCACAAGCAAAAAAAGTCAAGAAGAGCTAGGGGAGCTAATCCTACTACTGCAAGACGACGATGAATGCAAACTAAAATTAATTAGCAAATATAAAGTGTAATAAGTTTAAAACAATTAGATGTGGCATTCAATACTATTGAGTTAAGGGCACCTCCAATGGCGTTAAGTTAAGGAATCTATAGCTATATAATGGAATTGATTATTGAATAAAATTAATCATTTTCCGCCGCCGTCATTCCCAGTAAAAGAGTATGAGAAAACTTGTAAAACCTTGGAACCGTATGCCATTTCCATAATTCAGAGAAAATGCGAATAATCTAATTTAAGCGACTGTAAAGCTGAGAGTTTATCTCCACAGTTTACATCCTATCAAAATGACGGCGATTGAATTTATAGATATATTCTTAAATTTGATGTGCGATATAGTCGCACATATTCTCTAAATCCTAACAACTACTCACTAACAATTAACCCCTAATTAGTAAGTGAATGAACAGCTGCAAATGGTGAAACTATATCTGAAATCATTTTAAGAGGTGCTACAATATTATCCGATGCAATTTTAAACTCTTTTGAGCTATTTGGCTGTACATAAATAACATCATTAGGTTTAATTATGATATTAGATACTCTTAATTTATCAAAGTTTGTTAAATCCACTCTTCGTAAACTCATATTTCCATTTTCATCTCTACTAACTATGATAATATTATTTCTAACTGCACTATCAGTTAAACCACCTGCTGATGCTACTGCTTCTAATATAGTCATATACTCTTTATCTACATTTATTGGTCCAGCATTTTTAACTTCACCTAAAACATAAATTCTTTTATTTAATACTTCCAAATTAAGTGCAGGATTTCTTAAATATTTTGCATATTTTCTCTCTAATAACTTAGCTGCTTGTGTTTGAGTAAGCCCAGCTACTCGAACTCTATGTACAAGTGGCAAAGATATATATCCACTACTATCTACCAATAAACCATTTTGTGCTAAAGTAGGAGGAATTAAATCTGGATGCTGATATATATTAATAGCAAGTCTATCGTGCTTTAATATCCTATAATCTATACGAGCCGGTACACTGCTAGTTTCATAATTCGTGTAAGAGTTACTACTAGAAGTAGTATTAGCTACTTTATTACCTGCACTATCTACATTCTCTTGTAATAATTTATAATTTTTAGGAGCACATCCAACCAAAAATAAAACAGTAACAAACAGTAAAACTTTTTTAAACATATTTTTCCTTTTTATTCAAAATATTTATTGGCATATCTAATAATGGGTATTACCCTTATAATTATATCCAAACTTACAAAGTATCATTCAAAATAGTGTTATTTTTAAATATTACATCAAACATCTCTATTGATTTTGCTTGTTTGACTCCTTCGATATGCCTTAACCCGTGGGCATCACTTCCTAGAAAACTAATTAAACCTTGCTTTACTAAAAATTCTGCTTTTTGCTTAGCATTTTTACCATACCCACCAATAAGAGAATTCAAATTAAGCTGAAACAGTACACCAAGCTCTTTTAATCTGCTATACTCTCCCCCTAAATCATTAATATACCGATACCTCTCGGGGTGGGCTAACACAGGCTTAAAACCAGCAGATTGAATTTCAAAAATCATATCTTCCATATTTATAGGTCTATCCATATATGAAGTTTCAAATAGTAAATAGCCATCTCCAAAGCTCAAAACATCACCACTATTTAAATGTCCTAAAAAGCCATCGTCTAAATAGTACTCTGCTGCTGCCTCTATCTCTATGTCAAGACCCCGAGTTCTAGCCTCCTCTTGCAAAAGCACTAGTTTCTTCCTAACTATTTTAGGTGTATTTCGATAAACATCTACCATTACATGAGGAGTAGTAATAACTTTACTATAGCCTACTTCTTGCATTGCTCTAAGCATTACAATAGACTCTTCTAAAGATTTAGAACCATCATCAATTGCAGGTAGTATATGTGAATGTATATCTATAGAGAGTGTATATTTACTAGCTCTTTTATCTTTTTTCCCAAAAATCCAAAATGCCATAACTATCTACTTATAATATCCATAACCGTATCCGTATCCATAACCATAACCTTTTGAAGTAGCATGAATATCATTATAAACAATACCAAGACCTTTAATATGTTCGTGTTTAAGTCTATTAAGATTATCAATAAACTCTTTTTTAGAGTAGCCATCTCTAAGTATATACAATGAAATATCGCAAAGGTCTAAAATTACTCTAGCATCAGAAACCAATCCTATTGGCGGAGTATCTAAAATAACTACATCATACATACTTTTTAAATGTTCTATTGTATCTTTAAATTCATCACTCTCTATCAACTCACTAGGGTTAGGAGGCACAGGACCAGATACTATAACATCCAAATTATCATAACTACTATGCTGTATCACCTCTTCTAAAGTGTGGCTACGCGTCAATAATGTACTCATACCCTTACTATTTGTTAAATTAAATTTATCATGTAGCGTTGGTTTACGCATATCTAAATTCAAAACTACTACTCTTTTACCTGTTAAGCTAACAATAGCTGCTAAATTAACCGCTACAGTAGTTTTACCTTCTCCAGATATTGTAGAGGTTAAAGCTACTATATAGCCACTCTTTTGCTTAACCATAAATTGCAAGTTAGTCCTAAAAGATCTAAAACTTTCTGCCACAACAGATTTAGGTGACTTTAATACCACTAAATCATTAGCATCTTTAGATATATGCGGTATAGAGGCTACGATTGGTACTGTTGTTGCTTTTTCAATATCCTCTTTAGACTCTATTTTATCATTTAAAAATGCTCTTAAAAATGCCAACATAATACCCAAAATCAAACCTAAAATTGCACCAACTGCAATAATTAACTTTCTTTTAGGCTTAATTGGTTTTTGCGGTAAAAGTGCACTGTCAACAACTCTATTTTTACTAATGGTAGAAGCTTTTGCAATAGCAACTTCCGAGCGTTTCTCTAATAAATAAGAGTAAATCTTTTCATTAACCAAAAACTCTCTTTTTAAATTTGTAAGAACTCTCTCGTTTTCAGGCAATGTAGATATTATGCTTTTCTCTTTAGCAATCGACTTTTTCAAAAGTGCCTCTTTATCTTTTAAAAGTTGCAACATATTTTTTATACTAACATATATAGATTTTTTTAATTGCTTAATTGTATTAGTAGCTTTTATAACATCAGGATATTCAGGTGTATAATCTTGTAATAAAGATTTTTTTGTAATCATAGTGTCTTGTAACTGTTTAATCATACCAATTAAAGAACCACCATCATCACCCATACCAACTATAGATATGTTTTCTAAACCTTTACCCCTTTTAACTTGATTAAACAGAGTCTGTATAATTTCTCTTCTCAAAGATATATCAGCTAATTGAGTCTCTAATTCAGCAGATCTTTTAATCTCTACCTCAGCTTTAGAACTTAAACTTACTGTATCTGTCTTCTTTTTAAAATTTTCTAAATTTTTTGCAGAACTTTGTAAACTTTTAGTAATTTCAGATAATTGCTTATCTATAAATTCTAGCTTCTTAGTCGCTTCTTTAGTTTTACGCTCAATGCTCTGCTTTAAATAAGCCTTAGCAACAGCATTTACATAGTGTTGAGCTCTACTAGCAATATTATCTTCAAAAGATATATTAATTACTGCTGCCTTCTTACCTGCTTGCGAAACCTGCAAATCCTTTCTAACTTCATCAGCCAAATACTCAGGGGCTTTTGCAATAAACTTATACTCTTCATAATTAAAATCACCTATTTTTTTAACTAATATTTCAAAATGCTTATCCTTAATCCAATCTCCGAAAGCAACTTCTCTATAATAGCTCCATTTTACACCATTTTTATCTTTTGCATCTTTTACTTCTAAAATAAATTTATTCTTACTAGTTGGAGTTATCTTAAAATTTATACCATATCCATTTTTAATATCCACAATAAATGGACTATTTTTATATAACTCTATCTTTTTATAATACTTTACGCCATAGTAATGTTTAACAAAATCAACCTTTTGCAAAGCCATACTTGTAACAAAACGAGATTTTATAATTTGGATTTCTGTATCTATATCTTGAGTCCCCTGATTAAGTGCAGCTGCTAATATATCATTCCCACCAGATATTGCACTCTTTTTAGCACTTACTTCTAAAGTGGTTGTAGCTTTATAAATATTTGGCTTATAATATGCATACCCTCCAGCAATAATAGTAGTTAAAATAGTTATTAAAATAATCGAATATTTATACTTAAAAAGAGTAGCAAAGACCTCTTTTAAATCAATTTCATCTTCTTCTATATAATCATTTCTATTGTCCAAAATAAACTCTCCAATACATAGTTTCGCTATTATATCAAAAAAATAAAACAGATATGTTAATTATTTCTATAATATATATGCTAAGCACTCTTTTTTCATATTTGATTATATATGATTTATCAAATAAAGTACAAATTAACTTAATTCTTGTTCTTATTGACATAAAATAAATGCTTAGTAATAAATTTTAGATAAAATTGCTAAGATATTTTAAAAATGAGAGCATCTCATTGTCATTGAGTTAAGTATTCTATATCCATTACTTTGGTTTAAGCTTTCGGCTTTGAGCTTAAAGCCAATAAATGGATGTAGAATCCTTAACTTAACGCCATTGTACCCCCCCCCAATAAAGGAAGTTAATTTGCTTATAATTGGTAACAAATATAAATTCAACAATATAGAAATAAATAATTTAAAGCATAAATATCAATTAATTTTTGTACCATACAGCAAAGCTAGCCACAGCCAAGAGAATATCAGACAATTACAAGAGTACCTTCGGCTAAGTAGTCATAAAACTATTATCATAAATATAGATAATATAGACAATCAATTATCTAATTATTTACAACAATTAACAGAAAATGGCTATAGATATATTTCTATAGAAGATTTTTTAGAAAAATATTTACAAAAACTGTATCTAAGTCCAACTATTTTAGTAAATATTAAGCCATTTTCAAAATGGCAATATTTTCAAAAAAGATTAGTAGATTTTACTATATCTATTCCACTTATGATACTATCTTGTCCCGTAATTTTATACTCTATATATAGAATCAAAAAAGAGTCACCTGAGGGTTCAATAATTTTTCAGCAAATAAGAGTAGGAAAAGATGGCAAGCCTTTCGACTGCTACAAACTTAGAAGTATGCATTCAGATACAAAATTTTTCAACCAATATACACAAGATGAAGACCCAAGAATATTTAAATGGGGAACATTTATGAGAAAATCAAGAATCGACGAACTACCTCAACTATTAAATGTAATAAAAGGTGAAATGCACCTTATAGGACCAAGAGCCGAGTGGATAGACTTGGTAAAAGATTACGAAAAGCAACTACCAAACTATCATAAACGCCATAAAGTAGCTCCAGGAATCACTGGTTGGGCACAAGTAAACTACCCATATGGAAGAAACTTAGAAGACACTCGCCAAAAGCTAATGTATGATTTATACTACATAAAAAACTGGAACCTTTGGCTAGAGATAAAAACAATTTTTAAAACAATAGCTGTTGTATTGGGTAAAAAGGGAATTTAGCTCCACTCCCTATATCTTTTATCCTAACCACCAAACCATAAACTATCTACTATCTACATATATGCTAATTCTTAATTCAACATTCATAATTTAAAATTCAACATTAACTTATCTCTAACAACTAACCCTACACACTATATCCCATATCCTAACTCAGTATTAAAAATTTAATTTAAAACAAAGTCGCTATCGGTAAAGCATATCGCTCATACTCTTCATCACCAAAAGGTAATACAGCCTCACCCATATAAAACACAATACCAATAACCTTTTTAGAGGATTTGTTTTGAAAGTCTATAATATGCTTAAAACTATCAAGCTTCACAGTAAAAGAAGATTTTACCTCAACAGCGACAACTGTATCACCTTTTTCTATAACAAAATCAATCTCTTTTTTATCATTTGTTCTATAGTGATAAATACTAGGTATAGTCATACTGTAACTAATATGCTTTAACAATTCATTATAAACAAAAGTCTCTATCACTTCACCTTTTTTGTTTGAGTTTAGTAACTCTTGTATTGTAGTAATATTCAACAAATGAGCAAGAATGCCACTATCACTCATGTATAATTTTGGTGCTTTTATAAATCTTTTTGAAATATTAGAACTATAAGCTCTTAAAAGAGAGATTTGATATATCATCTCAAGCATAGATAGATAATTGCTCACTGTTGCTTCGCTAAGCCCAGCATCATTTGCTAAATCAGATTTATTTAACAACCCGCAACTTCTTGGTGCTATAATGTTAAAAAATTTTATAAAAGCAGTTATATCTCTTAACTCCCCAACATCTCTTATATCTCTTTCGACATAAGTACTAATATACGAATTAAACCACAAACTCTTACTTCTCTGCGACTCTATAGTATAAACCTGAGGATAGCCACCGTTTAAAATAGTTTGCAAAATCTGCTCATTAGAAACCTTTGCAGCTTTAATACTTTTAACACCATCTTTAAAAAGTATATCGATAAAATTTTCATCTGCTTTATTGTTTAACTCTTTTGCAGATAAAGGAAACAAGTGCAACTCTATCACCCTGCCAGCTAGCGTATCTCTTGCTTGCTTCATATCAAGCACATTTGCACTTCCAGTTAGTAAAAAGTCTCCATTTTTATGGTGTTTATCTATATCAATCTTAATACCCTCTAGCACTTCGGGCACTTTTTGTATCTCGTCAATAGTTACCGGCTTTTGCAAGCTAACAATATAACCTATTGGGTCATTAAATGCAGCCTCTCTCTGAGATAAATTATCAAAAACAACATAATTATAATCCAAAGTTAAAGACAAAGTAGATTTTCCAACCTGCCTAGCACCAGTCAATAACACAGCAGGAGAAATTTTAAGCACATCCTTTAAAATAGGATAAATGGATCTTTTATACATAATATTCCTATACATTTGTAATTTACATAAGTATAGCAACATATTTTACAAATATAGCTTAAAGTTTATCTATCTTGCACCTAAGCACAATCATCAATCATCAACCACTACATCCTAAATCCTATATCCTAAATCCCAACTACTCACTAATTTTCTTTAGCTCTAACTGAAAAAATCTCGTATATCTTCTTTGCTCAATATCTCAGCAGGCTCAAGATAATCAATATATAGCAATGCAACAGAAAAAAGTTTAAAGTTTACACCCTCAACTACACTCAAACCACACTCAAATAAGCTTCTTAAGCTCATACTCTTCTTAGCTAACGAATAGATATCGTAATAATCTCTATATTTTGCTCGCAAAAAAAGCACATTAATCTTCGTTGTAGCAATCTGCTCTATAGAAGCAAGGTTAAATTGGCTTATAACTTCCGGTTTCAAAAAACTCCAAGAAGCATTAAAAAATGTAACCTTAACTCCATCCAAAAGCAAATCTATCTGCTCATTTGTCTCATTTAAAATCTCTTTTTGTTCAAAATACTTTAAAAAATCATAAATCTCTTTTTTATCAAAACTGTTTTCATAAGTAAAAAAGTCCAAATCTTCACTTTTTCTGTGCCTTAGATGCATAGCCAAAGCACTCCCACCAACAAGCACATATTTATCTAAAAAATTACAACTTTCTATTATTTTTAATAAAAGCTTCTGTGTATTAGGAAGTAAGCATTTTAAGTTTTTCAAGTCGTTCATTTTTTACACCTTTAAAATAATTACTCTCCACATCCATACCAAAAAAGACTCTTGCAAGCATTAAATTAAGCTTTATAAATCTCTGGTCACTCTTCATCGTTTTATCCCAGATTAACTTTACTCTTCTTTTACCAAAAAGCTTTAAAAGCAAAACAATATCATCAAAATCAGCATACTTCAAGGTATGTTCAATCAATAGCTTTTCGTCATACTCCATACTCTTACTATAGCTCCAAAAAAGCCCCTTATCTCTCAGTCTGTAAAAAAGATCTCTCTTTTGCTTGTAAATTTTTAATATTTTAGAAATAGACACAGGCGACAAATTCAAAAACCTTGCAATATCACTTTGCTTATACCCCTCTTTTATCGCTTGCCAAATGGCTTCTTCTTTTTCATAAGTAGCAAAAAGTTCTTGCAAAGTTCTACTCTTTTTCAAAACAACATTATCTTCATCAATTTCAATTTTTTTGTTAAATAACTCATTTATCTTTTTTTGATCATTTTCATTAAAATTGCTATTTAAATCAACAACATTAATCAATTCATAATTTAACATTGAAAATTCAGCATTTCGTGAAGACATCGCCCACTCATACTCACCTATATTATTGGTAATATTAGCTTTAATAGGGTTAAACTCAATATACCTAACCAATGTATGCAGATAATTCTCATTATAAACATACCAAGACTTAAACCGCCCTTGCCACAAAGGACCAACCCTGTTATATTTTTTATTAACTGAAGTTACGCACTATATACATTATTTAATAGCACAAGAGGGTGCTTAATGTCAATAGTTTTTAATAAAAGCTAGCCAAAGCTAACTTGTGTTAAAAAGTGTTTAAAGTCAAGTGCCCTATTGTGCTACCCATAGGGCAAAACAAAAAAGCAACACCTATAAAAGAAAAATTATCACTCTTAGCTTCGGCTAGGAGAGAAAATTTATTCTTTCATATCTGTCACTTTTTTTGATTTGTTAAATATTGTATATAGTGCGTAACTTCAGTTAATAAAATAAATACTATACCTAGAGTTAATTTTTTGCATAAAAAGAGAAAGATTCTCTTGTGTAGTTTTTAGTAGTAAATGGTAATGGTTACTCATTAAGCAGTAAGAGTAAATCTCAAAACAATACTCTCTACTTGCCTCTTATATAATCTTTAAAAATTTAATAAAATCTTTTCTATCTTTATAAATATTGCCCCTCGCAACACCTCTGTTAGCAATATAATAAAACCCAACCCTATCAATCCACGGTTTTCTAGCCATTGTTTACTCTTTTTGCTTTATTATAGCAGTTATTTAGTAAAGAGTAAAGCTTTGACCCTCTTTTTCCAACCAGCCATTAGCCATCAACTAATTTCTCAACGCCTTCGAAACAGTAGTCCTAGAAAGATTTAAAAAATCAGCAATTTCACTCTGTTTATAGCCATCTATTACAGCCTCTTTTATCTTGCTGTTTCTTGTTTTAATATCCTGCTTACCATTAAAGTACAACTCTAGCGGTTTCTGTTGCAATCTCACTATACCTTTATCTCTTTTATACTTTGTCTTTTCTAGCTCTTTCAGTTTCTCCAACTCATTATCACTTATTTCACTCTTTAACATTTTATATATTTCGCTACTATAAAGCATCGAATCATTCAACAAATCTTCATATAAATTATTTAATATACAAAAAGCAGACGACCATTTATAGTCCCCCATATTTTTAACTATATTAGCTTTCACTGGATTTTGCTCTATATATTTACATAAAATTAAAAGGTAACTATCATCATAAACAAAACTATTTTTAAACCTCCCCTGCCACAGGGGTCCTACTCTGTTATACTCTCTATTAAAATATTGAGCATATTTAGAGTTTATCTGCCTAGCAAGCAAAGATAAATTTTCTCGTTTTATCTCAATAAGTAGATGATAATGGTTACTCATCAGACAAAAAGAGTGAAGAGTAAAACCGTACCGCTCTTTTGCCTCTTGCAGAATCTCTAAAAACTTTTTAAAGTCACTATCTTTTAAAAAAATATCCCCTCTAGCCACACCACGATTTACTATATGATGAAAGCCAATACTCTCTACTCTTGGTCTTCTTGGCATAATTAAACCGTTTTTAATGTTTTTATTTCCAAATCAAGTTTTTTGAAATCATCAACATTATTAGTCACTATATCAAATCCATAAACTAATGCTGTTGCACCTATTATGGCATCGGGTGTTTTAGTATTATATCTTTGCCTTATATTTATTGTTTCATTGGCAACAGCTTCATCTAAATCATAAACAACAGCATGTGATATAAATTCAAAAGCTTTTTGTCTTAATGTATCATCTTTTAATAATTTATTCCAACTTAAAAATTCAATTTTAGTAATAATTGATATATTAAAACTCTCTTTTAATATACAATGAATTGCATCATCAACAATAACACCATTAAAATAGTATATAACGATATTTGTATCTATTAAAAATTTATTTCTCACTACCTTTATCCCACTCATCTTTTAAAGATTGTATATAACTATCAATCTCATTTTTCGATAAATTACCTACTCCAAAAAAATCTTTTGGATTAAATGAATCTTTCTTATTATTTTTTATAGGCATAATAAAAACCCTAACTTCACGATTCTCATATAAATTTCGATAATCCTTAGGTATACGCACTACCCCATCTTTAATAGGTGCTTCAAATTCAACTGCATACATTTCTTACCCTTTATCCATGAATTTAAGTTAATTATAGCATAATTTCTAAAAAATAAAAGGTTATTCCCAATACCTGACCCCTCTTTATATAAACCATCAATCCCACTATCTTGCATTCCAAATCCTAATTCTGCATTTTCAATTCTCTACTGTCAATTAATTTAATCGTTTCCAAATACTTTTTAATTACAATTTTTTCATCAAACTCATTTATAATTTTTTCTCTACCTACCTTACCCATATTAATTCTTTCATATTTACTTAAATTTAGCATTTTTTTCATTTTTTTGGCTAAATCTTTACTATCTTTAACTTTGCATAAAAACCCATTAATGCCATCATCTACCACATCTTTACAACCTGGAGTATCGGTGGTAATTATTGGCTTAGCCATACTTGCTGCTTCTAATAAAACTCTTGATAAGCCTTCACGATAAGATGGCAGAACTACACAGTCACTTTTCTTTATAAAATCTTGAACACTATCACTTACGCCAAGATAATTAATTACTCCTTTTTCTATCCACTTACCCATTTGCTCTTTTGTAATAGCAGTAGGATTTCCAGGATAAAACGCACCCAAAATTTGAAATTCTATATCAATATAATTTTCAATTTTAAATTTTAAATTCTTAATTATGCGTGCCGCTTCAACATACTCTATAATACCCTTATCTTTTACAAGTCTTGCTATAAATAAAAATTTAAATTTACCACCCTTATTCTCTTTCTCTAAAGGTTTAAACTTTCGTGTGTCAATACCAGAGCCAGGAACTAAATCAGTTTTACTTTTCTTAACCAATTTATTCTTAATAAAGAGTTCTCTATCATGCGGGTTTTGAAAAAAGACTTTTTTAGAAAATATAAGAGCAATTTTATATAAATTCCTAGCAATTTTAGAAGAGATAGAATCATTTAAAAATACCGTTCCAAGCCCCGAAATATTGTTAATCACCTTCACCCCAGCTAACCTCGCACCTATAGTTCCATAAATATTTGGCTTTATAGTATAATGCAAAGCAATATCAGGCTTTAACTTTTTATAAATTTTATAATACTGCCAAATAGTTTTGATATCCTCGATGGGGTTTGTCCCTTTATTGCTGATAAAAATATCAATATGTTTTACTCCAAGTTCATCTAATTGGTTACTATAATCATCTTTCGGAGCAATAGCATAAACTTCAAACCCTTCTTTTTGCAATGCTTTAATAAGCCCTAAACGGAAATTATAAATATTCCATGATGTATTAATACTGATTGCTATTTTTTTCATACAATATCTTTAAAAATAATATTTTGATATGGTAACCATTCATTTGAATGAGAAGCAAAATTAAGCCAAACAAATAATACCACTCCATAAAATATAATAATACATATTTTAATAATTCTTGGTGAAACTTTATTTTTATATATATCAGGTAATCTTGAATAAACTACTAATTGTAAAGGAATAAAATATAAAGACAATCTATCAACAACAGTACTACTAATAGTAAGAAAGAATAATGAACTTATACTAGCGATAGATATCCATAGCCAAAATTTATAATCTGTATAGAAAAATCTTTTCCATTTTTTTCTATTGATTAAAAATAAAACTGCAGGAATAGCATTCATCATAACTCTTATGAATGCTCCTGATGACTCTTTGTGTCTTCCTACATATATATTTACTAAATGCTCAAGATGAGGTTCAATAAGCATATTCCATCCACCATATAAAGCTGGAACTAATATAATAACATATACCCACCAAGATTTTTTTTCTTTTTTTATAAATAAAGCAAATGGTAATAAAACTAATGCTGTCTTATGAAACAATGCTGCCATAAAAATCCAAAAAACATATTTCCAAAAATTTTGTTTTTGCATATAAGTTAATGCCAGCATAAAAAAACCTATTGCTACACTTTGTCTACTATAGCCCATAGCTACAACTAATACCAAATAAGGAAAAGCAACCGCTAGAGCTAAAAAAGGATTAGGTTGATGAATACTAAATACAAACAAACCAATAGTAAAAATTAAAGCATATATAAAATTAACACCATATATACCTAGCTTATATTGTCCCATTATCCAATTAACAAAAGCATGACCTGGATCAAAACCGTATTGAAATATATTTTTAAAAGGTATATTTATTAATGTATTATAGTGATCAAGGTAACTATACCAATCACCACCAACTTGATATCTAAAACTAATTAGTAATATTAACAAAATAAAAAATAAAATTCCATAAAATACTTTAGTGTTTTTTTTACCACTTAATATTGTTAAAAAAGATGCAAAAATGTAAGTTAAATAATATACTAGCACTTATAATCTTTCAAAAATTTTTTTATAAAAGCTTCATATGTAAAATCTTTACATATATAATTTTTAATAAATTTATTTTTATTTTTATAAATTTCTAAGTTTTCTAATACTAAATTTATTTTATCTTCTAAATCATTAATATTAGAAGGCTGAAAATCAATAGATAATTTTTCATTCTTATTTATCTCTTTTATGGAATCAAAGGATCCATTTATAACAATTTTTCCAGAGGCAAGTGAGTCAAAATATTTTATATGAGGTACTATCTCCGAATAAGGATGCTGTCTATCAGGACAAACTATAATATCTGCTAACTCTTGATAAGTCTTTAATTTATTATAAGGTATTCTCCCTAAAAGATAAATTAATGATTTTAAATTAAAATTTTCTATAATTTTTTTTACATGGTTAAAATGTTCCCCATCCCCTATAAGAAGTAATTTAACATCTTCTCTTTTTTTTGTTATTTTTATAAAAGCATTAACTAAATCTAAAACTCCACCCAAATCTTTAAAGTTACCAGCGAATAATATAATTTTTTTATTATCTTGCTTATATATTTTTGTAATATCTTTCAGTAACATCTTATCTACCTTTTGAGAACAAAACTCTTTACTTACCCCATCAGGTATTACTATTATTTTATTTTCCAAAAATGGATATTCTCTTAAAAAATATTTTTTCATAGCTTCACTAACCGCAATAATTTTAGTTGCATTTTTCATAACTTTATAGTCTAATTTTTTTGATACATGATATCTAAAGATATTATATATTTTTTTTATACCTTTAGATTTATTATTATAAAATTCTAATGGAGCAATACCATGTATATCATTAATATACGAGTTAATAACTCTATTTTGTTTTAAAAAATATCCAAAACTATTATCTAAATATTCAAAAAATATTATTTCTTTTTTTAACTCATTATCAATATTACTATCAAAACTGTTTAAATATTTAGAAAATAGTAGTCTATTTATAACATTTGGGGAAATAGCTAAAGATAATTGAAATAGTTTTTTCTTTTTAGTTGATATGCTTAAATTTAAAGATATATGTTTTATATTACTATGAAATTTTGAAGTATCTTTTGCATTAGATATTAAAATAATTTCCTTACCCTCTTTTGCTAAAGCATTTAAAATACCATATATTCTTACTCTTCCTCCGCCATCTGAACTAAAATCACTAAAGGTTAAAAATACAAACTTATTCATAACACTCTCCTAATTGCTCATAAATAGCATTATACTTCTTTACTGCTATTTGTTTGTCAAAATGAGTTTTAAATAATTTATCAAAATCACTATTATCAAAATTTTCTTTATTTATTTCTTTTAATATGCTTAAAGCATAACATTCTTTATGCTCTTTTATTTTATCTAATTCAACAAGCCAACCTACATTATATTTTTCCAAATAAAACTCCATATCACCTACACCACTATTAGTGATAGAGGGTAAATAGCAGGCTACATTTTCTGCAAATTTTGTTGGAGCTGAAGCTCGTTTTGCTTCTGTAGGTTTAATAAAAAATAGTGATGCACTAGCAATGTTTAAATATTTATACACTTCAGAAAAAGAAGAGGAGGTAATTTTTACTTTTTTTCTATCCATATTATATTCATCTAGTTTTTCTTCTATAAAATTTTTCTCATTTTTATTTAATATTAAAAATCTTACATTAGAATCTTGTTTCATTAATTCATTAATCAAAATTAACTCTTTATCGAAATCATACCATCCACTAACCGTACCAGTATGTATAATTATAATATCTTCATCTTTGTATCCTAAAGATTTTTTAAATCTATTTTTTTCTTTATTTGATATAATTTTAAAAACCTCTTTATTTGCACAAGTGGGTATAACTTTTATATAATCTTTATCAAATTTAAATTCATCTTCTAATATCTCTTTTGCTTTATAGGTTAAAGTATTTAAAGCATCAGCTTTTTGAAACATAAGATTTTCTAACCAAAATAGTATCTTATATAATAAAGAATTCTTTTTTAATCGACCTCTATCTATCTTCTCTTTCGTAGAAAATCCTCTCACATCAAATAGAAATTTTACATTTGAATCAGACAATTTTACAATATAAGCAATTATGGCAGGTATAAAACTTCTAGCATGAATCATTTTAACATTATGTAAGTTTTTTAGTTTATTAGCTAATTTTACAGCTTGAAAAAGTTGATATAGAGTCGAAAAAACTCCATATTTATTAGAATATATTAAATAATTCCACTCTATATCATAATCTTTTATCAACTCTTTTATCTCATTGATATTTTCTAAATCTTGCTCTCTCTCAAAAGAGATTAAGTAAAATTTATTGTCTTTAGATAAGTCTATAATGTATTCTAAAACTTGTGAACGACCTAAGGGTTCAGTCATACCTGTTAGTGAAATATAAAGGATATTAGACATTCAACATCTCCTCATAATAAACTTGCCACTGTTTGGCAATAATCTCTGTATCAAACTGCTTTATTTTTTTTTGTGCATTATTTGCCAGTGATAGGCACAATGCTTTGTTATTATAAAGTCGTTCAATAGCTTCAGCCAATGCATTAGCATCCCTTGGAGGTACAAGAAGTCCCTCTTTTTCATTTTCAATCATTTCAATTATTCCATCAACTTTAGTAGCGACTATGGCTTTACCCATGATCATAGCTTCCCCTACAACTAGGCCAAATGCTTCATGAACAGAGGGAATTACTATCAAATCCATTTTATTATATAATTGCATAAGATCATTATGAGGTATTGCATTTATATATGTAATGTTTTTAATATTTTGAATAGACTCTTTGATACTCTTTTCCAAAGGACCTGAACCTACAATAAAAAAGGTTATTTCTAACCCCCTTTTATTCAAAAGATTGATGGCTTCGATTAGGTACTTATGTCCTTTTTCTGGAACAAGTCTTCCTGGAGTAAGCACATTAAATATAGTGTTTTTTTCTTTTAAATTTATTTTAAATTTCTCTATATTTTTAATGGGAAAAGAATTATGTATTACATCAATATTTTTTAGATTTAGATGAAAAGCATAATGTTCTTTAACAGCACTACTCACAGCTGTTTTTTTCTCAAACTGCTTTACGCAAAACTCTTCTATTTTTTTTCGTATTTTTTTCAAAATAGTATTTGCAGGATATTCATTAAATCCTAGATTATGAAATGTTACGACTTTTTTAATTTTTTTGTTAAATAAAAAAGATAATGCTGTATGAAAATGTGCAAAAAACAGATGAGCATGAATAATATCATATCTATGTGTTTTCTGCAGTTTATTTATTTTTTTCCTAGCTTCAAAAATGTTCCATTTATTTGATAAATCTAATTTATAAACTTCAACTCCCAAAGACTCCAACTCATCTGCCAAATCATCTTCTTTAAATAATATAGCTACTTCGCAAACAATACCTAATTCTTGAAGTTCTGGAAGAATATTTACTAATGCTCGCTCCGCACCTCCTACGCCCATCGTTTCTATTACAGTAAGAATTTTCATTTGATATATTCTTTGAATGTCATTGATTTTATATTTATAGTATTTAAATACATAAAAAACTGTTCTAAATTTTTATAAAAAATTTCTTCTTCTTTTTTACTTTTTATTAAACTACTTGTGCCTTGTACCAGTTCTGATGAATGTATAATATACTCAAGATGAGTACAATTTTGAGATAAATTCCATTCGATTACTTTTTGAAGCTCTTTTAAATTAGAGACTTTTGATCTTAAAATCAAGTTTTTGGTATTAAAAATTTTTGAAATAATTCTTCTTAATATATTTGTTTCAGATAAATAATTTAATGCTGTGTTTACACTAGTTGTACTAACTGGTAGTTCTAATAGACTTTTATAAATATAATATGCATTTCGTGGAGATTTTCTAAAATCAGGACCGCCCTTCGAATTTGGATTACCTATAGATTCTGACCAATTTATACCAGGTACAACACTGCAGTCTATTTTAATACCATTTTCTATTAAGCTTTCAAATATATCATCATTTATACTATATCTTCCTCCTCGATGAGATATAATTTCCGTTTGAAAAATATCTTGCAAATGTTTGACCATAAAATCAATTTTACTTTTAATTATTTTTTTTGGATATTCATGTAAATAAGGCTGATAAAAATAGTCGTTTTCTGTTAAGTTATATATTGGAGGAGAATTCCAAGCATGTAGATGTAATCCAATTTCAAGGTTATTATTATGCTCTTCAATAAATTTTTGAAACAATTTATTAATAGATGCCTCATAATTTGTGAGGTATATAGGTTTTATATGATATATATTGCATAGTTCTTGAAATCTATATAAATTTTCAACATTTGTTGATTTTATATACTTCGGTCTATCCCAAATATTGTCACCTTCAGTATCAATAGTCAAAAAAAATGGTATTTGCATGTTAATTAACCTTTTATGATTTTTTTAATTTTAAAAAGTAAATAATGAATATGACATTTTATACTCAAACATTTAGTATAGTTAAAACTTATTTCTTTTTCTCCACCGAAAGATTCTTTAAAGTTATTAATACCTAACTTTTTAATATCTTTATTTCCTTGATACCACCCACCAAAATCATATAATTCATATCCTGAATGCTTTAAATACAACATCACTTTCCAATGCAACATTCTATTTGCCCTACCAATCAAATTTTTGATGTCTTTATCTTGTGTATTCAAAAATGAATTAGATGTTTTCAATCTTGCTCTTTTATTATAGAGAATGTATGAATTCCACACGAGTATATCACCTTCCTTGTTAGTAATATTTGCTATTAGCAAGTTATAATTGTTGGCATATGATTTATATATTGTATGCACAATTTGCCCCAAACCTCTCTCTTTCCCAAATTCATTATATGCAGAAACAAAATCATTTAATATCTTATCTTCTATATTTTTATCGTAGATATTACATATTAGTTTATCTTTATTAATTGCTCTTTTAATTTCATATCTATTATTTTTCCTAAATTTACTAAATATATTGTCTTCATCTTGTTTTAAGCTAATAGTTAATGTATAAAAAATCTCAGCATGTTTATTTATTTTTTTTGGAATTTGATTATAAATAACTTTATCAACCTTCTTGATTTTTTCGTTTTCATCAAACCAAATTTCTTGAACTTTTAAAAACTTATATTTATATAACATTTATGCTCTTTCCTTTATAAATTTTGCTGGAACTCCAGCAACAATTGTATATGATTTAATATTACTAGTCACTACAGAATTTGCTCCTATAATTGCTCCTTTTTCAATAACTACACCTGCAACTATGGTTGAATGTGCACCAATCCATACATCATCACCAATGTTTATAAGTTTTGCATTGTTTAATTGATCCTTTATCTTTTCTTTTTTTCTAATTCCATGATTTGCATCTCTAATAATACTGTATGCAGCAATCAAGCAATCTTTACCAATAATAATAGATTTTTCTGCCACTATTTGAGAGCCATTTCCAATAAAACTATTAGAACCTATTTTAACTTCGCAATCTTGTGCATAAATATAACTATTTTTTTCTATAGTCACATTATTCCCAATCATAATCTTTCCATTGTCTGTTGTTTTGATAACTACTCCACTTCCAATAGAGACATTATTTCCTAAAATAATGTTTTCTTCAAGAAAGTATATCTTGCTTTTGGCCATTAAATTAATAAGCATAGCAGATATTTTTTTTATTCCACTTTGTATTTTTCTTTTAATCATTTAAGTGTATTTCCTTTATATTTAAATGAATTTTTAAATAAATTAATATAATTATAAGAATAATTGAATCAGTTATGATATTTGCCAGTGCAGCACCATTAACTTCAAAAAACTTAATCGCAACAAAAGATGAAAATAAGCTCATAGTAAAGCCTACAAATAAAACCTTAGAATAAAACTCTTTAAAGTTAAAAACAATCAAATTAAGTACTGCATTAACTTCGATAAGTGCACGTAACATAGGAATGAATGCCATTATCTTTAAAATAATTGAAGACGCATTAAAAGCTTCTCCAAATAAAAATCTAACTAAAGCATCTGAAAACAAAAACAACAATACTCCAATAATAAACATAATAGCTGAAATGAAAAAAGCAACTTTTTTTGAAAAACGAATTGCATGTTGTGGATTTGATTTTGATATTTTTACCAAATGTGGGAAAATAGCATTGATAACAGGGCGCACCAAAGAAGAAATTGGTCTAATAATTTTTTCGACAGCCGCATAATATCCAACCATTGTAGGATTAGTTAAAATACCTAATATAAATGTTATGTTTAACATTGCCAAGTTAGAACTTATAGTTCCTAAAAAAATATGCCATCCCTCCTTTATTTGGTATATTATCTGCATTTTTGAAGGTATGGAAAAGTGTGCATTGAACTTATCAAAAGCCAACCACAATGAAACTATACCTGCAAGCAAGAATCCAAGTGAGTTAATAAGTGGTACATAAATATAATCACTTTCATTTTTAATAATGAAAAATATAGATAGTGTAAAAAAGATTTTTGGAAGAATATTTATTAAGGCAGTAATATGCATTTTCTCAATTCCTTGAAAAAACCAAACTGGAAACAATGCTTGACCAACCACAATACCAAATGTTAGGTAATATAGTTTCCACTCTTTATGAAATTGGTCAAAACTTAAGACTAATATACTGAGTAACATAAAACTTAAAATAATAAATAATATTTTAATAACCATGACAGCAGAAAAAATCTCTTCTAGTTTTTTTAAATTGTCTCTATTTTCAGCAATTTCTTTAGTAGCAGAAAGCCCAAATCCATAATCAGTAAAAATAACAAAATATTGTATCATTGCCTGAGCAAAAGCAATTAAGCCAAACTTTTCTACTCCTAGGGTTCTCACCAAATAAGGAATAGTAATCATTGGCAATATATAACTAGCCATTTGTATACTCGATAGTGAAAAAAAATTTGATAATAGACGCTTTCTCGTTGATGAAATTTTTTTTTGCTTTATACTACTTAACATTCTTCTCCCAAATACCACTCTATAGTCTTCAAAATCCCACCATCAAAATCTTCATCAGCTCTCCAACCAAGCTCTGTTTCAATCTTGTTAGCATCAATAGCATATCGTCTATCATGTCCTGCTCTATCTTCTACAAAAGTTATCAAATCTTGATAAGATTTGAGTGATGCGTTTTTAGTTTTGAGTTTTGAGTTTGCTTGAGGTGGTACTTTCTCATCAAGAATGTTACAAATAGTATTTACAATCTGTAGATTAGTTCTTTCATTTCTACCACCTATATTATAGACATTCCCTTTTTTTCCTTTATGAAAAACCAAATCAATTCCTTTACAATGGTCAAGAACATATAGCCAATCTCTTATATTTTTACCATCTCCATAGATAGGAATAGGCTCTCCTGCTAATGCTTTTCTAATAACAGTAGGAATAAATTTTTCATTATGTTGCTTAGGTCCATAATTATTTGAGCAGTTTGTTATAACGGTGTTTAGCCCATAAGTCTCTTGATAGCTTCTTACTATCATGTCACTAGATGCTTTAGAAGCACTATATGGAGAGTTTGGAGCATAAGGGGTTTCTTCGGTAAATAGGTCAGTTTCATTGAGTGTTCCATAAACTTCATCTGTACTTATATGGTGGAACCTACAATCTTTATAGTTTTCCCTATACTTAAAGGGCTTTTTCATCCAGTGTTTATATGCGACATCTAAAAGTGTAAAAGTACCATTGACATTTGTCTCTATAAATACACTTGGATTTTTTATAGAGTTATCAACATGAGACTCAGCTGCAAAGTGGATAACTCCTTGTATATCATACTCGTCAAATATAAACTCTATCAAATCACGGTTACAAATATCCCCTTTTATAAACTTATATCTTGGGTGGTTTTCTACCTCTTTTAAATTTTCTAAATTTCCTGCATATGTTAAAAGGTCAAGATTTACTATATTGTAGTTTTTATATTTTTTTAAAAAATATGGTACAAAGTTGCTTCCTATAAATCCAGCACCACCAGTTACTAAAATTGTTCTATTGTTATTTTGTATCATTTTGCAATATCCAATAATAATTTAGAAATATAATCTATCTCTTTTTTTGTCAAAAAAGTATGAATAGGCAGTGTTAATACTCTATTTGAATAATAATCTGATTTCTTACAGTTAAAATCTATTTTATAGGGTAGATACTCTGTATTTTGTCTATAATGCACACCTGGAAAAACTTGGTGTTTTGTTAAATAATCTATTACTTCTTCTCTATTCTCTACAATAATTTGAAAAAGATGTCTTGAAGTTTCTTCACTTTCATGCTGAATGATTTTTATCTTGTCTTTTAAATTTTGAGTGTACCAATATGCTATTTGTCTTCTATAAGAGTTGTCCATATCCAAATATTTAAGACCTACCAATCCTAGTGCTGCCATAATAGAGTTTCCATGATATTTATATCCAATATCATTAACATTGTAGTCCCATTTATAATTACCTTGATTATTTCTTGCAAAAGTATCTTTATTAATTCCTAACCAAGATAGTTCTCTGCATCGTTTATCATCTTGTTCATTGTTAAAGCATATCATTCCACTATCTGCAGTGGGTAAATTTTTAACAGCCTGAAAAGAGAATACTGCAACATCTACATCAAATCCAACATGTTTGCCATTGTAATAACTTCCTGCCATATGAGCTGCATCTAAGATTATTGAGATATTATTCTCTTTGGCTATTTTAATAATATCAATCATATTTTTAGTATTTCCACCAATACCTACAAATATAATAGCTTTTGTATTTTTTGTAATTTTATCTAAAACAGATTTTGGATCGAGATTTAATGACTCATCAATATCTGCAAAAATAGGTATCAAGTTTTCATATTTAATTGCATGATTTGTTGAAACAAACGTAAAAGGACTAGTAATTATTTCACTATTTTCATTCCAGTTATTTTTTTCTTTTAATATTCTTACTGCTAAATGTAATCCAGAAGTCGCAGAGTTAAGAAAATGTGCATATGGTAAATTGGTATATTCTTTCCATTTTTCTTCAAGTTCTACAGTTTTATAACCCATACCGGTCCATCCAATTTCTAAGCACTCTCTAATTTCTGATAAACATTCATCAACTCTATATCTTGGTTTCAAAACTTGTATTTTTTCCATATTAATTATCTCCATAATAGTTTATATTAAAATCAAATATCTCTTCAGTTTTACTTAGTTTTGGTTGATTCTTATCTTTGGAAGATAGCTTTATCTCTTTATAAGGAACTTTCCAATCTATTCCTATCATGTCATCTTCAAAAGATATGCCTCTATCTTGTTCAGCAGAATAATAGTTATCTACTTTGTATGCAAATGTAGTATCATCTTCTAAAACAACAAAACCGTGTGCAAAACCTCTTGGTATAAAAAGTTGCTTTTTATTATTCCCGCTCAACTCTACTGCAACATATTTACCAAAAGTTGGGCTCCCTTTTCGTATATCTACAGCTATGTCTAGAACTTTACCTTTTATTACACGAACAAGCTTGGTTTGTGCAAATGGTGGAAGTTGATAGTGAAGTCCTCTTAAAACACCATAAGAAGATTTAGACTCATTATCCTGAATAAAGTTTACTTTATAACCTAAAAACTCTTCAAGCTTATCTTCTCTAAAAGTTTCTACAAAATAACCTCTATTGTCTCCATGAACTTTTGGCTCTATAATAATAACATCCTCTATATCAGTTCGTTGAAACTTCACTTAATACCTCTTTTCTCTTTAGCTCTTTGCATTAGATATTGACCATATTGATTTTTTATAAGGGGTTGAGCAAGTTCTACAAGTTTCTCTTGTGAAATATAACCCATCTCAAAAGCAATCTCTTCAAGACAAGCTATTTTCAGCCCTTGTCGATTTTCTATGGTTTGTATAAACATACTCGCTTCTAGTAAACTTTCGTGCGTACCTGTATCTAGCCATGCATAACCTCTTCCCATTAACTCAACATTTAATCTATTTTCAAAAAGATAAAAATTTATAAGGTCAATAATCTCAAGTTCTCCCCTATCACTTGGTTTAACCTTTTTGGCTTTTAAAACAACATCATTAGGATAAAAGTATAATCCTACAACGGCATAGTTACTTTTAGGGTTTTGTGGTTTTTCTTCAATAGATATTACTTTACTATTTTCATCAAATTCTACCACACCATATCGTTTTGCATCTTTAACATAATACCCAAAAACCGTTGCTTTATTCTCCTCTTTTGCTCTTCGAACACCTTGTGCTAGAAGTTCGGTTAATCCTCTACCATAAAAAATATTATCTCCAAGTATTAAACAAGCATCATCTCCATTTAAGAACTCTTCTCCTAGTATAAAAGCTTGTGCTAATCCATCTGGTGATGGTTGTACAACATAAGATAACTTCATACCTATATTACTACCATCACCTAATAGTTTTTCAAAATTTGGTAAATCATCAGGTGTTGAGATAATTAGTACTTCTGTAATGCCTGCTAACATTAATACAGAAAGTGGGTAGTAAATCATTGGTTTATCGTAGATAGGAACTAGTTGCTTACTTACACCTTTAGTAATTGGATACAACCTTGTTCCGCTTCCACCCGCTAAAATTATCCCTTTCATTTTATAACCTCCCGTTATTTAATTGAGAATTTAGAATGGATAATTTAGAATTTAATTTTTTTAATTCATCATTAGTAACAACAAGTACTACTGCACTACAATTCTCCATTTTCAATTCTACATTTTCAATTAAATTTTCTTTATATTTTAACCTGCTAATCATCTAAAACCTCCCAATGTCCATCTTTTCTGTCACCAACTCTTTTTAGTATTTTATTCATGATTTAACTTCTTTAAGCTATTATTGTTCAACAAAGACTTCATTTGAGATATTGCCATTTGATTTAATTGTATTAATCTATCATGTTGTGATATATTTTGTGCGATCAATAGTGAATTTAAACTCTCTAAATTTGATAAAACTATTAACTGTTCTACACTTGCGTAGTCTCTCAAATTTCCTTTCTTGTCTTTATTTATATCTCTCCACTGTTTTGCTGTCATACCAAATAGTGCCATATTTAATATATCTGCCTCATTTGCATATGTTAAATTTATATCTGTTCGGTTTAATAATTTTGGAATTATATGTTCTTTTATGGCATCTGTATGAATTTTGTAGTTTATTTTTGATAGACTCCTACTTAAATTCCACTCAAGAGACTTACTACTTATCTCTTCCTCTTTTAGTCTTTGGAACTCTTTTATAAGGAACAATTTGAACTCTGCACTTATCCAACTAGCAAATTCAAAAGCTATATCTTTGTGAGCATAAGTGCCACCATACCTTCCTACTTTACTTATAATACCTATTGCATTTGTTTTTTCAATCCACTTAGAAGGAGATAAGGTGAAACTATTTAGTCCAGCTTCTCTTTTAAAGGAGTCGAATTCGACCCCTTTAAAATTATTATTATTTATTTGTTCCCAAAGCCCTAGAAATTCTATAGTTGTTCTACTTCTCAACCAGTTTTTCACAACATCTTTAGGTTCATCAGGATTTTTAGCTCTTGCAATATCTGTCAATGATATAAAGTCAATTTTATCTACTTGTTTAATAGATACATTTGTATTTTGTACTGATATTTTTTTATTCATCATCTAAAACCTCCCAATATCCATCTTTTCTGCCACCTACTCTTTTTAGCAGTTTATCGTTTTGAAGCTTAGATAGATGTTGTTTTATGGCATTAGAAGATACACCTATAATTTCTGCTAAAGCATCTCTTGTTAATTTGCTATCCTCTTTTAAAAGCTCGAGTATTTGTTCTCTTGTGCTCTTTTGGGTAGTCTTTTGGGTAGTTTTTTGGGTAGTTTTTTGGGTAGTTTTTTCTTTATATAATATAACCCTAAAGCCATGCATAAACTCTTCGAATTTTGGCTTTACTCCACCATGTAATAAACACTCATTTTTTATTCGCTTTATTCCTGAACCATATCTCTCTATGATGCCTGCCTCTTTAAAAGCTCTAGCAATTGCTCGATTCCTTGTTCTCGAAGAGTAGTTGTTTGTATTTAGCTTTTCTATAGTTAAATCATCGTAGAGCTTTCCGGGGTTAAAAAACTCTATTTTGTCATCAAATATTTTTATGATAGAGTTTCCACTATCTCTATAATCACGATGAACTACCATATTTATGACTATTTCTCGTATTGCTTCCAATGGATAGTCATACTTTTCTGTTCTTTGGGGCTTACCTGTGATAATATACTCTACCATAAGATGTTTTTTTATAAACTCTATGGCTATCTCTACCTGATCTAGTATATTTGTATTTATATCTATATTGTCTATTATCTTTGTTTCACTTTTAAATCTTCCTATCTGAAAAGCTGTCAGTGCAGAGTTGTTTAAAGTAAAAAGCAAGTATGCCCCAAATGTAAGTTTATCATCTTTTATAAGTTCATATTTTCTTAAGATTGTCATAGCATCATCGTTAAACTTTTTCTTTTGAAAATCTTCTATTTTTTCTATAAATTTTAAAATATTATCCATAGAAATGTCATTAAAATCATGTCTATCATCTACATAGTAATCCCAGCTAGAATTTATAGTTTTTAGATGCTCATTAGCTATCTCGTCTAAGCTCATTATATGATTAGAATTTTTTATCCGTTTAAAGTATCTGTTCTTATAAGAAATAGGTTTTAGTGGGTACTCTTTTACTTCTATAATAAGTACTGTTTTGGATTCTATTTCATGATCTTCTATATCTACGATAATGCTTGGTTGAGTGTTTTGCTTTATAGTGTTAATATAGTTTTGTATGGTTTCATTTGAGAGTGTTACACCCAAAATACTTCCATTATCATCAACACCTATAAAAATTTTACCACCTTTAGCATTGGCAAAAGCAACAACAGACTCTATAACCTCTTTCTGAAATGAAGTTTTAAACTCTACTGTTTGGCTCTCGCCTTGTTCTATTAGTGGTAAAATATTTTGCATACTACAATCTTCCGTCACTCTTATCTAATATTGACTTTATATCAAAAATTACAAGTTTTGAGTGTTGGATGTTGAGTTTTGAGTTAAGGTTTTTATATTCATCATGAGCAACGGCAAGTACTACAGCACCATAATTCTCAATTCTCAATTGTCCTCGTTCCTGCGGGATTACATCTCCATTATCAATTAATTCAAGGTTGTATTCTCGTTTTACCTCTTCTTTATCTGCCCAAGGGTCAGTTACATCTACATCACAACCATACTCTTGCAGTTCTCTTATTACATCAATTACCCTAGAATTTCTAATATCTGGGCAATTCTCTTTAAATGTTATGCCCATTACAAGCACTTTTGAGCCTTCTATCTTTTGACCTTTTTTAATCATTAGTTTTATAACTTGAGAAGCTACATAGATTCCCATATTATCGTTTAATCTTCTTCCTGCCAAAATAATCTCTGGATTATAGCCAACCTCTTGTGCTTTGTGTGTTAGGTAGTAAGGGTCAACACCAATGCAATGCCCTCCTACTAAACCTGGTTTAAATGGTAAAAAGTTCCATTTTGTTCCTGCCGCTTCTAGTACTGCATTGGTATCTATGCCTAAGCGATTAAATATCATACTAAGTTCGTTAACAAATGCTATATTTATATCTCTTTGTGAATTTTCTATAACTTTTGCAGCTTCGGCTACCTTTATTGTTGGTGCTAAGTGAGTGCCTGCTGTAATTATGCTTGCATATAGTTCATCTACTTTTTTTCCAATTTCTGGAGTAGAGCCGGCAGTTACTTTTTTAATCTTAGTTACAGTGTGCTCTTTATCTCCTGGGTTAATTCGCTCTGGAGAATAACCACAGTAGAAACCCTCATTTAATTGAGAATTGAGAATTGAGAATTGAGAATTTGGGAATTTTAGTTTTTCTTTTTCTATTGTTTCTGTTGATATGTATTTTAAGCCACTGAATTTTTCTAATACTGGAACGCACTCTTCTTCGGTTGCTCCGGGGTAAACTGTAGATTCATATATAACAATATCATCTTTTTTTAAGACTTTACCTATAGATTCACTCGCTTTTATAAGAGGGGTCAAATCTGGCTTTTTGTGTTTATCTATTGGTGTGGGAACAGTAACTATATATATATTGCAATCGGCTATATCTTCTAGCTTGTTAGTAAATTCCATACCATTGGCTATTGCTTCATTTACTTGTTCATCTGATAGCTCTAGCGTTCTATCGTGACCACTTCGGAGTTCATCTATACGCCACTGTGCTATATCGAAACCTACAACTTTATACTTACTACTAAATGCATGTGCTAGTGGTAAGCCTACATAACCAAGTCCTATAATGGCTAATTGAGAATTGAGAATTGAGAATTGTCCTCGTTCCTGCGGGATTTCATGAGAATTATTTTTTTGCATTATTTTCCTTTGTTGATTTTACTATAGAGACTAAAAGTTTAATTAATTCTATTAAATCATTTAATAAACTATCGGCTTCTTTTATAGTTAAATAATCAGTTTCTTTTAATAGCTCTATCCAATATTTAGTTTCTCTTGCCTCTTTTAATGAGATAGAGAGTTTTGAGATAAAGTCTTTTTTACTCTGTGCATCTTGTGCTTCATTAATGTTGGCTCCAATTGATGTTCCGCATCTTAATAGCTGTTTTGATAATACAAACTCTTTTTTATCATCGCATAAATATCTATAAAGATTTACTATTCTAATAGCAAATTTAAAAGATTTATCCAATAATACATTCTCTCTCATTATCAATTCTCCATTTTCAATTATCAATTTCAAAAAAGTCAAGATACCAATCTATAAACTTATTTACACCCTCTTGAACTGGGGTTTGAGGTTTATAACCTAGGTCTTTAACTAAATCGGTTACATCTGCATATGTGGCTGGTACATCACCTGCTTGCAGGGGTAAGAAGTTTTTCTCTATCTTTTTGCCTAATCTATTTTCTATTGCCTCTATAAAGTCCATAAGTTTTACAGGATTGTTATTTCCTATATTATAAACTTTATATGGTGGGATATCTGGGTTAGAGCTCTTTTGAGGATTGTCTATAACCCTTATAACGCCTTCTACAATATCATCTATATATGTAAAATCTCTTAACATATCGCCATTGTTAAATACATCTATAGGTTTACCTTCAAGTGCTGCTTTTGTAAAAAGGAATAGTGCCATATCTGGTCTGCCCCATGGTCCATAGACTGTAAAAAATCTAAGCCCCGTTGTAGAGATACCAAAAAGATGAGAATAGGTATGTGCCATAAGCTCATTACTCTTTTTACTTGCAGCATAAAGAGAGATTGGATGGTCAACATTGTCACTTGTTGAAAATGGTAGCTTCTTATTACTTCCATATACAGAGCTACTACTTGCATATGAAAGATTTTTTACATTATTGTGACGACAACACTCAAGAATATTCATAAATCCAATTATATTACTACTCATATAAGCATCTGGATTTGTAAGACTGTATCTTACTCCCGCCTGTGCTGCTAAGTTACATACTGCATCAAACTTTTCATTTTCAAAAAGTTTTAACATTTCTTCTTTATCTTCAAGGTCAAGTTTAATAAATTTATAGTTACTGTTTTTATTAGAAGTTAAAAGTTTTCCATAAGGTATTGAAGAACCGTTTTCAAGTTTTTCTATTATACCACTTCTTTGCAGACGTCCATACTTGACATTTTGGTCATAGTAGTCATTTATATTATCAAGCCCTACTACTTCATCACCTCTGGCTACTAACTTCTCTGCTAAATGACTACCTATAAACCCTGCTGTACCTGTTACTAATATTTTCATCTTTTTATCCTTTATCCTGTCTTATCCAACCGTTGCACTTATGGGTTGAATTGGTGCTTTATTAACTATCACTATTAAATATATCTCTTGTATATACTTTCTCTTTATCCTCTATTGGGCTTATACCTTGGTTTATCATCTCTACTTTTTGGGGTATAATATCTAGTACTACTACTTCATTATTTTGAGCTAAGAGTAAGCCATTTGATAAGCCTACATACCCTGTTCCTGCTATTGCTATTTTCAATAAACCCTTGTTGCTCTTATTTTTTTGTTTCAGCATATTTTATTCACCATGTTGTCTAAATTTTTTTTATCGTTATCACTTAATTTTCCAATAGTTGTTATAATAAAATCTTTTTCTATTGTAGCAATTGATGCTTTAAAAATAGATGGTTTTAACAAACCAGATTTTTCCCAATCTTCCACTATTGCTTCAAGTTCAAGTTTGTCTTTAATATTACTGGAAATAGCTAATATCAACAGCGTATCTCTGCTATTTGCGTTATACTCATGAGACGAAACAACAACTGCCGGTCTTGCTTTATACTTAAGACTGCTTGCAAAAGGAAACTTAACAACTACTATGTCATATTTTGAGATATCTGTCATAAATAGCATCCTCTTTATTATCCCAAATTAATGATAAAGATTTTTGGGATATATCGATAAAATCTTTTTGCTCTTTGTTTTCTTTTACAATTTCATATTTTAATATAAGATCATCTTTTAAATTTTGAATAATGTTTAAAACTATATCAACTTTTGAATCTTCTATTTCTAATTTTAAAGTTTTCATTCTACATTCCCCTTCAAAATCTTCATTTCTCTAACCAACTCATCATACTCAGCTTTCTTTCTCTCAATAAACTTCTCTGTTAAAGCCACTTTCTCTTTTATCCCTTTTTCGGTAAGCAGGTACCTATACTGGTTCTTATTTTTATTTGCAAAAAGTTACAAGGGTACCTCTAACAATAGGTAATATCTACAACATCTTCAGCTTTTGCCTAGACAAGGCACATATTTGAAGTCCTAGCCGAAGCTAAGTCTTTGTGCTTGCACTCTCTTTGAGAAAAAGATGTAACACAGCATAGGTGAAAGCTGATGATGTCCAAGGGGTGGACTTTGTAAACATAATCTTACACAAGATATTTACTTCATCTTAGCTACGGCTAGGACTTGAAAATCTCTTACACAATCTTACATTTGCAAAGCCCATTGTAGGTATCACCTATTGATAGAGTTACCCTTAAGCTTTTATAAAGCCTTTTTCTATAAGAGCTTTTACTACATAATTTGTTTTACCAATACTTATCTCAAGGGTACCTCTAACAATAGGTGATACCCACAACATCTCTAGCTTTTCTCTAGGCTAGGCACTCTTTTGAAGTCCTAGCCAAAGCTAAGTCGAAAAAGAGTAACGACGCATAGAGGAAAGCTAGAGATGCCCAAAGGGTGGGCAATGCAAACGCAATCTTGCACAAGATATTTACTTCGTCTTAGCTACGGCTAGGACTCATAAATCTCTTGCACAATCTTACATTTGCATTGTCCATTGTTGGTATTACCTATTATTAGAGGTACCCTTTAGTTTTTGAGCCAATGACTTTTGGCTTTGTAGCTCTTCGATGTGTCTTAGAATATGTAGTGTTAGCTCTTCGTTTTGCAACTGTTTTACCTTTCTCTTACTATTTCAATATTTGAATTTAATCGTATTGTACTATTATTTTGTTACAACGCAAAGAAATTATTGTAATTTGTAATCTTTTTTAGGTTCCTTCTAAAAAAGTGTGGGTAAATCTCCACCTAAATTTCCTTAAACCTATGATTAACTAGTGAGAAATCCAACTTTCCAGTGAGTAAATAGACAATAATCTTGTAGTTTTTAAATGTCTTAT